>Ga0233442_1002203_pt1 | contig 13284 bp, 7 predicted proteins | sample SI_123_September_3_FD_182789 | JGI IMG/M metagenome (GOLD analysis project Ga0233442, IMG submission 182789) | Seawater microbial communities from Saanich Inlet, British Columbia, Canada - SI_123_September2016_150_MG | ecosystem: Environmental > Aquatic > Marine > Inlet | place: Canada: British... | reverse complement strand
AATATTGAATCAAGACATCCGGGGAGAGCGGGTACAACAATCATATCAGCTCATCGAGATACGCACTTTGATTTTTTAGAAGATGTTGTAATAGGCGATCGATTCGAAGTGGATTCGATCTATTCAAAAAACAACTACTATTATCAAGTCAGTGGTATCAAAATTATTGACTCGGATATAGTTGACATCGATATTGGTAGTAATCAATCAGAGCTGAAACTCGTCACTTGTTACCCATTCAATGCACCCATTGCAGGCGGCCCATTAAGATATGTAGTGACTGCATTACTTATCAATAAAAAGGAAATAATATGAAAAATTTACTAACACTAATTGTTTTATTTACAAGCCTTTGGTTGCCTGAGTTGTTGGAACAATATTACCCAATTGAGGGCTGGATGAAAGGGCCAATATCCAACACCCTTTCAACAATTTATGTATTAATGTTTTTTGTTCTATTGATTAATTTTACAAAAGCAACAAAGGTTGAAAAATAGCAACGTAATAAGTATCAATTAAACACTTAATTTAAGTAAGATTAGACAACCATTAGGAGCACAATGAAATTATTACTTTCTCTATTTTTATCTTTACTCATTTCATCTGCAAATGCAGGTTTTTCAGAAGGCTTAGACGCCATGAGAAATGGCGATTACAAGACTGCCATATTTAACTTTAATCAAGCTCTTGAAAAAGAAGAGCAGGATGTCTTTAAGCCTATGATTAGACGGTATATGGCGATCTCTTATTATTATGCTAATGATGATATAGATAACGACTATAAATTATCATTTAAAAACTTCATGCTTGCCTCTGAAAGATTCGATGAAGATGTTTTGCACTATCTTGGGAATATGTATTATTTTGGTCGCGGTGTTGATCAAGATTACACAAAAGCTAAAGAGAGTTTTGAGAAGGCAAATAAATATCAAGAGAATGAAGGTTCATTATGGCTTTTAGGTAAGATTTATTTAAATGGTCATGGTGTTGAAAAAGACTTTGATAAAGCTAGAGAGTATTTTGAGCGAGCTGATGCGATCGATAGTGCTAATGCCCAGTTTGAATTAGCGCATATGTATGAGTATGGCAAAGGTATGTCAGTCAACATTCCAAGAGCTTTAGAGTATTATCGAAAAGCTGCAGAAAAAGGCGATAGCGATGCTCAATATAAGATTGATATTCATACTGGCAAATTAGATAAAAAAGATCGCAATCTAGATTTCGAAAAAGCGCTTAATTACACCTATGGATATACAAGCGATGTAAATTTTGATAAGGCTATTGAGTACTATCAAAAAGCTGCTTATCAAGGTGACGCAACTTCTTTGTACAATATTGGGTTTATTTATGATCTTATCTCGACTACCAAGACAGCAAACCGCAGTATTGAGTTTTATAAAAAATCAGCGGAAATGGGTAATATATATGCGCAAACAACGCTTTCAAGTAAATTCTTTTTAGGTGATGGTGTTGATATTGATAAGACAAAATCTTTTTATTGGGAAGAGAAGGCTGCACTTCAAGGTAACGTTAATTCTATGAAAGAAGTCGCTACAAATTATTATTCTGGCATAGGTGTTAGTAAGAACTATGATGAAGCAATTAGGTGGTATCAAAAAGCAGTGGATCAAGGTGACAAAGAATCTATTTATGATTTAGCAAATATGCATAGAAAGGGAGAAGGCTTTGATAAAGATACTGACAAAGCTGTTGAACTATACACCCAGGCTGCTCAGATGGGCTATGGAAAAGCACAAGATAAATTAGCTAAATATTATCTAAGTGCTCTTTATGTGAAGCGTGACTTTCAAAAAGGCTTTGAATGGGCAAATAAAGCCGCAGAACAAGGTATTGCTGGCGCCTATAGCAAGCTAGGTTTCTTTTATCTAACGGGAAAGGGTATTGTTGAGGTTGATGCCGAGAAGGCTTTTGATTATTTTAACAAAGCGGCAGACCTAGGAGATCTTAAAGCGATGACTAATCTGGCAAAGCTTTATTTAAGTGGATTTGGAATAAAGAAAGATAAGCCTAAAGCATTCAAGTTGTTCAATAAGGCAGCTGATTTAGGCCATGCAGAGGCTCAGCATAAAATGGGATATTTCTATGATTTTGGTATTGTTGTCCAAAAAGATTTAGTAAAAGCGAAGGAGTGGTATCAAAAGGCGATCGACCAAGATTATAAGAAATCTCAAATTGCCCTAGGTGCTATGTATTATTATGGAGATACAGATTCTAACATACCATCAAATTATAAGAAGTCAGCCGAGTGGTATAAAAAGGCGGCTAACAATGATAAAGAAGATGAAGAGGATAAACCAGTAGAGATAAAGACCACAAGCTCTGGGTCAGGATTCTTTGTCACTCCAAATCATATCGTTACTAACAATCATGTCACTTCAGGCTGTGATGAAATCCAAGTAAAAAACAAAGGCTATACTTCTGATGTTAAGTTACTTGATACAGACTCGACAACAGATCTTTCAATCCTAACAACGGGCAAACCTAGCAAGAGTTTTCTATATTTTAGAAACCGTAAGCCAGTGGTAACAGGAGAGCAGTCCCTGGCATTAGGCTATCCGTTCTCATCAACACTAGGATCAGAGCTTAAAGTCACAAGTGGCAATATTGCAGCATTAACAGGATTTAATAACAATATCGCAGAACTTCAACTTACATCTCCAGTGCAACCTGGCAATTCAGGAGGTCCACTACTTGATGACAATGGTAATGTTATTGGTGTGATTGTTTCTAGACTAGAATCATCTTCTGAAATTACAGGAAGCCGCCCAGCTCAGAACGTAAATTTCGCTGTTAAATCAAATATGGCAAAGATCTTTATGGATCTAAATATGGTGGACTACCAAGTTAGAAAATCAAACGGTGCTAAAGAAGTTAGCCAGATTGTTACTGAGGCGAAAGAGGCAACGGTGCAGGTGATTTGTAAGGAGAAGGAATAGTGAAAGAAAATAACAAAAACATAATCAGTTATTGACTCATGAATACACATTATCTTGAAAAATTGTATGAAAAATCTAGTGAAGATACTCAAATATATGAAAAATTTAAATTTTCAGAGTTTGATTTTATTAACGGATATATTGCCCGTAAGGTGTTATTAAGTAAATATAATTTATGGATTGATATCAGTAAGAGAGATATAGACACCCTCTATCGACCTATTATATTTGAATTATTGATAGAATTTTTTAAAATAAATTATAGAAATGTAAATAAAACCCCGCCCAAGATTGGCGAGAAATATCATAAAGGAAATAAAAGGTATGAGGTTATTGAAACTGGATTCGATATTGGAGGAGATGAGGCGGTTAGATTAAAGTGCATTAGTCGCGGCCAAGACAATACAGTCAATCAAGTTCTTGATTATTTTTATGCTGATTATATTAAGCTTGATGATGATTCTGGCAGTTCAAATAGGGGTACATTCAAACCAATGATAGATTTTATCTATCAAGCAATTGGCATTAAATATAGTTTTTCGTCATTTAACACTAAGTTTGCCGTTGTTTGCTCTAAGAGGCATTTTGAGGGTAGTTTTGTTTTAAAGGCGAGAAAGGCATTTCCATATGAATATATAACCAAAAATGAAGAGACTCAGCCTAATCTACCGTTAGAAGATTTTATGTTCTATGTAGCCCCAGACTTTGAAACTATAGAGGACTTTGTTATAGATAATGATGTTAGTTTAGATTTGGTTATTTTCTTTGGAAATAAAGAAAGCTTACAAGTACAACAAGAAATAAATAGAGGATCCATAAAGCAAGTAATTTTTATTGGGAGTCAAGAGCCTGATGTCGATAATTTATTAAAATGGAGTTGGACTCTTCCAGAGTTTCAATATTTTGATGAAAAAATTGACGAAACTAGCATTGATATAGTAAAAATAAATAATGAAGAGCTTAACAGGCTAACATTTAAATTTTTAAAATATATTAAAGATATTGAAGATAAGTACGGTATTAATTTAAGCTCTATATGCCTATTTATTTCCTATTTATATCCTATTGTAATTCCTTCTGAAGAAAGTAGGCTTGCTAATAAGATAGAGGATATCACTTATCGATTTAAAAAAAAATTAAAGCAAGTGCTGGCACAAGAGCTTTCAGTCATTGGTGTCGACCACACAGAAGCATATATTGAATTGTTAGCTATTTACCACGAAGCTTTGAATCAGGTCAGCTTTACTAATAATGTTAAAGCCATGCAACTTAAAGACTTGAAGGAGACAGAATACCTTTTGGCACCCTCAGGGCAAACATTAGAGGTTTGGAAGTATGAAATTAGAAGGGTTAATTGGCAAACGGTTAAAGTAATAAGTCTTAGTAAGTTTAGAGAGCTTACAGAGCAATCGACTGTTACAGTCTTAGCATTAGAAGACAAGGAATTATTTCAAGAGATATATGGTGGAATCCACGACATACAATGGCTTTTATATGACAATGAGTATGAAAATTTTAATAATTTTAAAGCTAAATATGATGATGAGTTAATAGAAGAATATAAATCTGAAGATCGGAAGATATTAAGTGGCATTGATTATCCACATGAGTTAAAAGTTGAAACGACTTCATCGTTAATTAATCGAATTTTTGATAAAGATATTTCTGACATAGGTAAAGGGTGCGAGATAAATCACCATGACCACATCTTTAAACAAATTGTTTTTTTTGATGATATGAGTATTATATTATCTGCAAATAGTAGCGTGGTTTTAATTGATGAAAATAATAAGCATATCAATAATAAAGTGGGCGATTTAAAGATTGGTGACAAGGTTAGAATTTATGAGAATCAACATAAGGATGTATTGCTGAATAGTATCATTCAGTCAGATGAAAATGGGAAGTTTCAACAAATATTGAAAGACTCAGAGAAATTAAAAAAAATCTTAAAGGGTTATTGTGATAGCGATATCAAGATTCAGGCATTAGCAATAAAATGTAATGTAGCAACTAGTACTGTCATAGGGTGGCTTAAATTTGGCTCAAGTACAAAGTTTCCACAAAATTTAGGCAAGTTAAGGGATTTAATGAGTGAAGAGGATTATCTTCAAATCTACAAAAGTAATAAGAATTACAAAAGCATAACAATTGCTGTGGGTAGGGATTTAAGCGATGAAATTTCGAATTACATTATTAGAGGTGAAAAGGGGTCATTGTTATCCAAACTGAACAATGATGCAATTGATCTTATATCACAGCACAATATGCCAATACGAGTGATAAAAAGTATTCAAATTGTTGAAATAGAGGCCAATTAAATGGGACAAAGGCAAATAGAAATATTTCAGGAGACAATACATGAGCAATTGCTTGGGCCTGGTGAATTAGATATATATGGTGATGACAATGTATTTGAAATCATCTCCGATTTTCCTCTTAGAAGATACTATACAGGTATTTTATTTCCAGAAAGAGTCCTTCAATCTCAAGATGAAACCGTTCCAGGGTCAACTGACTCTGATCAGTCGATTGATAGTGAAGAGGAGTTTGAGGACGTAAAGAAAAGTACAAAGGATGAGGTGACACTCTCTAACCACTTCTTTCCTTCAGATATGGGAATTAGTTTTTGTGTTGATAAGAGTACTAAATCGATACAAACTCATTTCTCTTTTGCTGTTTATGTCCAGCCTAAACAGACAGAAATTAGTATAAAAATCAATAGGGATGTCTATCAAATATTAATAAATGAAAAGTACGGCTTTCCTTTTAAGGATATTATTAGCTATGAAGAAATTGATAAGAATTATGGATTTCTTTCATTAAAAAGAGAGTTAAAAGGTAAAAAAGCAGGAAGGACAGAGGATTATTCTAGTTTTGATGATTGGAAAAATACATGTGATCCAGATTTCAAAGAAATCATTAAATCTGCATATAAAATATTTGAAAAACTTGTCACTAAAGCTTGGCAGAGAACTCCTGTAAGTATATCTAGAGTAATTATCTTATCAGAGACTATTGACTCTCCAAAGCCATTAGTAGATTTCAAGAACGTAGGATACACATTAAAGGTATATGAATTAGGCGATAGAAAGTATATAAAAATACAGTTGGTCAATTTGTTTCCAGGCATATCAACCGATCAGTTTTCTAATACTAAAGAGTTACTTAATGAGTCCTGTATTTTTCAGGCAGAAATTAGCGTAGACACTAGTAATCTACAAACCTATAAACCTTTTGATATAACAAAGACTTATATTGATAAAGAATATCAAAAGTTGGAATTCCTCTACAGAGACGTGAAGCATTTTTCTATTGGCCACAATTGTGCTGCCGAATGGGAGCCTTTAGAAAATCCTAATCGAGTAAAAACAACTTTTATACCGATTTATGATCTCAAAGCCACTAAAACAGATATCCCTAAATTAAAAAATATTCCTTTATATGATTTATCTATTTGGGGAAATAGTCAGGATGAGGTGGTTATACAATTGACTGACTTTGTAAGTGAGTACAAAGACTGGATACACTCACAAAAACAGCAACAGGATGCGCAATCTAATATCGGCATTCAGTTAGTTAATCAATTAGATATAGTTTTAGAGAGGCTAAATGAAGGTTTGCAACTATTAGCAAATAATAATAAATTATTTAAGACATTTCAATACGCAAATACCGCCATGTTATTACAGTTTTCCTTAGGTGAAGACTTCTATCAAAACATACAAAATACACACTTTAGGGACTCTTCCCCTGATTTTAGCGACAAACAAAAAGAATTTTCTTATAGACCATTTCAACTTGCCTTTTTATTAATCAGCCTTGAAAGTGTTATCAATCCAGAATCTAAATATAGAACTGAGGCTGTTGATTTAATTTGGTTTCCAACAGGTGGCGGTAAGACGGAAGCATACTTGTCTGTGGCGGCATTAACAATTATTTGGAGAAGGGTGTCGGCTAGTCATTATGGCGGTGTATCGGTTATTATGAGGTACACGTTGAGACTACTAACAGCACAACAATTTGAAAGAGCTAGTAGGCTTATTACTGTCTTAGAGTATTTACGAGGGCAATTTATTCAAGACTTTAAGGATGAAGTAATATCAATAGGATTATGGATTGGTGGCTCTTCTACTCCAAACAATTTGAAGGACGCAATTGATGTTGTTAAAAATATCGACAAAAAAGGCGAGTCGGCGAATCAGTTTCAACTGGATAAATGTTCTTGGTGTGGATCTAAACTTATCCAGGATAAAGGTTTAGGCTTTTATCAGCATGCTTTCCATGTTCGTGAAAGAAAAATGGATTTGAAAATTAAATGTCTAAATAGGGAATGTTTTTTTCATAACAAAGAAGGCTTGCCAATCAAAGTTGTTGATGATGTTATGTATAGCAGCCCACCTTCTCTACTATTTGCAACAGTTGATAAATTTGCAATGCTTAGTTGGGTTGAAGAGGGGCATAATTTTTTTAACAGCTTAAATAAGGTTGATGCCTCACCTCCAGATTTAATTATTCAAGATGAGCTTCACCTTCTTACAGGACCGTTGGGATCTATCGTTGCCTTATTTGAAGCTGTTATAGAAGATCTATGTACTAAAGAAGGCATAGGTCCAAAAATTATTGCATCAACTGCAACAACTCGCAATACTAAAGAGCAGGTGAAGCAATTATACGGAGATCGTTCAGTAAATATATTTCCACCACCAGGACTATCGCATGAAGATAGTTTTTTTGCAAAACAATCTGACCATAGCAATAGGCGATATTTAGGATTTATGCCTACTGGTAAAACTGCAGTTGATTCTCAAATACACTTGTTAACAACTTTATTTATTGCAAGATTAAAAATTTTCATAGAAGATAATGATGAGGTTAACCCATATTGGACACTAGTCTCTTATTACAACAGTTTAAAGGATGTTGGTAGAATGTCTAATAAGATTGGTGATGAGCTTCAGGCGTTAGTTAGGCAGGTGCAAAAAAGACTAAAACTGTCTAAATATGGATTTAATTTTTACGACTTAAAGTCCAGGTCTAAAGAGCTAACTTCTAGAATGGATAGTGCAAAAATAAAGCAAAATTTAGATCAGATTGAGCAAAATTTTGCGCTGAAGAAAAGTAAAAAAGGCAATGATTATGTCAGTAATGATGTTGTTGACTTTATTCTTGCAACCAATATGTTATCTGTTGGTATTGACATAGACAGGTTGAATATCATGCAGATTAATGGAGTGCCTAGAAATATTGCCGAATATATACAAGCATCTTCACGAGTTGGGCGCAAAGACAAGGGTTTGGTTGTGACCTTGTTCGATTCTAATAGGGCTAGAGATAAGTCGTATTTTGAAAATTTTTTATCATTTCATCAGTCACTGTACAAGCAAATTGAGCCGTTAAGTATTACTCCATTTACTGAAAATACTATCAATAAGATGATTTCTAGTTTAATGGTTACTTACATAAGGCATAAGCAAGGCCTTAATAAAAATAAAGATATTAAACACTTTACGATAGAGTCCATTGATGGGCTTAAAGCATTACTAAAAAAGAGATTCCCTGATAATAATAATATTGAATTATGCTCTAGAAGGCTTGATGAGCTAGCAATAGATTGGCACGATAAAATAAAACAGGACAGCCCTTACGATAAATACAAAGGAAAAGAGAATGCTTTGCTATCAACTCCAGATCAAGGCACAGACTCCAAATGGATTGTTATGCAATCAATGAGAGATATAGACAGTAGTAGTTTTATTCAAATTCAACATCCGTTTATAGGTGAAAGCGATGAGTAAATATATACAAACACAAACTAGAAAAATGATAGGATCATTTGCTGGAGTTGGTGCATTAATAGAAGATACAGTTGGTGTTATTAAGATATTACCAATTGATCGCTGGATGTTTTTTAAGCAGAATAAACATCTTAATTTAAAATATCATATTCACGATAATCGCCTCCTTTACCGATTAAAGAATGACAAAGGTTTTCCAAAGATTAAGTCATTGATACAAATGCCTGGCAACAGCGTCAAAGGCTTTTCTAATAGTCAATATATTCAACCTTCAGATTTTGAGAATGTTGCAGCAGGAAATTATTTTCCTGAATGGATGTTTTGTCAAAAGTGCAAACGGTTGAATAAAATTAAAGGTTGGTATAAAAAATGGAGTCAGGTTATAGATCAATATGATAGATCTAATTCTCAGTATAAAGCTGACAATTTCACTCCACCAAAATGTGGCTATTGCTATGAAGAAGCTAAAAAATTAAAGAACAAACTAACATTTTATGAATTGATACAAGTACGATTTATCATGACTAGTTCTGATGGCGATATTCGCGATATACCTTGGGATAAATGGATAACTTTTAAAAAGCAAGCGAAAGATAAAGATAGTGGAATAGTTGATTTAAGCTCCTGGAAGTCTTGTTGTGACAATCAAGACTTGAGATACAAACAAGGAGACTCTGAGGAGCTTGCTGGCATATTTATCAACTGCAATAATTGCAATCAACACTCCACTTTAACTGGAATATTTGGTTTGAGTTTCTTTTCCGATAAAGAAAATAATCACAAGTATAAATCAGTGATAAGGTCAAGTAATAGTGTCTATTATCCTATTCTAGTTCATAGTATTTATTTACCAAGTGAAAGTGAAATAAACGATAAAGATCAACTGATGATAGATGAGTGGTTTGAGGATGGTGACGATGTTAGCTTTATTTATAAAGCACTTCTAAAAAAATATACTATAGATGAGATCCAGTCTTATGTTGATGGCATTAATGCTGATTCAGAACAAAAAGAAATTGACTATCGTCAAAAAGAGTATGAATTCATCTTAAGTCATGAGAGTTACAATAAAAATGATTTTATGTTTAGTCATCAGTCAGCTGACTTATTGCAAAAGAATGGCATTGTTAAGCTTGTTAAAGTCGCTCGTTTAAAAATAACAACTGTTCAAACTGGATACACTCGTCAAGAGCCACTGGATGTGGATTTATTCTTAAGCGGAGATATTGATAAAATCAAACCTCAATACACTTCAACAAATGCCAAAAATACGGAGTACTTACTAGGAATGGAAAATTTTGGCGAAGGCATCTTTATGTCATTTGATGTTGAACATATAAATAATTATATTGATAGCCAAATGTCTTTACTAGAAGAAGTATTTGATAAGAGTAGAAATAGTCCATTATTTAAAACTAAGTTTACAAATGCAAATCATTTGGGTAAATTTATTTATGTGCATACGCTTTCTCATTTGTTAATGAAGGAACTGGAGTTTTCTTGCGGATATCCTACGGTATCTTTAAGTGAAAGACTTTTTGTTGATGATGAAGACATGAATGGGGTGTTAATTTACACTGTGGGTGGTATGGATGGTAGTTATGGGGGTTTAGCTTCTCAAGCAGACCCGCACAAATTCAAAGACTTATTGGACAAAGCATTAGATAGGGCTCAAGATTGCGCATCAGATCCAATTTGCTCTCATTCTGAAGGCCAAGGTGTCGGAGAAATGAACTTAGCCGCATGTTACTCATGTGCACTAGTTGCAGAAAATGCTTGTGAGTCTTTTAATTCATTTTTAGATAGAAAAATTGTATTAAAGTAATAATATAAGAAGGCTACAGCAATATTGGATAACGGTGAGTTAGAAGTTATAACTATGATAATGATTTATAAGGCATAGAAAGAGTGGCTTTAATAAGGTTATAATTACCAAAAATTTTATTTATTAGAAATAAATAAATCCAGAGAGTTGCCGTCACTTTGGTGCTTTTTAGAAGCCACCAACTTCTAATCTTATCTATAAAAAACATTAACTGGAAAATAATTTGAAAAAATATAATCTTAGCTTCATTAGTGATGAAGACTTGTATAGCCATACCAAGGATACAGTTGAAAAATATAGGTTTCAGGTGGATTTGGCTAGGTTCAATAGAAATCTTATAGATCCGATAAAACTAACTTTTGATTCAAAAGTTTATGATAGAGAAATTCAGAGCGTGATTGAAAGTGAAATTGTTAGACAGATGGACAAATCTAATACCAATCATATAGGTTATTTTCATCAAAATATTTTTAACTATATTGGTAGTGGGTGGAGTGTGCCAGTCAATGGATATGATATTGTCAATTTAGACGAACACTATTATGTGGAAATGAAAAATAAGCATAACACTATGAATTCATCATCATCTCAAAAAACCTATATGAGGATGCAAAACACTCTTCTAAATAACCATGATGCAACTTGCATGCTTGTAGAAGTGGTTGCTAGAAATAGTCAAAATATTGTTTGGAATGTTAGCTTAGATGGAAGACCTGTTTCAAATGAAAAAATACGTCGAGTATCGGTTGATAAGTTTTATGAACTCGTTACAGGTGAAAGAACAGCATTCAAAGAACTTTGCGAACAATTACCAATAGTCATTAAGGATATTGTTAACGATATAGAGCTAGATAATGAGTCAAATACTGTTTTCTCTGAATTAGAGCAGATATCGCCTAATTTACTCAAGAGTCTATATCTATTGTCTTTCAAACAATACGAAGGATTTGGAGACTTTAATGTCTAAAGAGACCATATCAGAACTGATGCTAGCAGATATTATGTCTGTATCTAAAAGGACAGTAGCAAGTTGGATAAAAAAAGGAAAAGTGAAGCCACTAAAAAATGGACGCTATTCTTTAGATAGTCTAAGTGACTTTACACAAGTAAAGGCGATGCTTGAGTCCAATTGGGAAAAAGAGCAAAAAATAAAGCCTATTCGAAATTACAATTCAATTGAATTATTTGCGGGTGCAGGCGGGTTGGCGATTGGCTTGGAAAAGTCGGGTTTTAATGCAGTAGCATTGAACGAGATAGATAAGAACGCCTGTGCAACATTGAGGAAAAATCGCCCTGTTTGGAATATTCTTGAAGGTGATATCAGTAATATTGATTTTACTGAGTATAAAGATATTGATTTTTTATCTGGTGGCTTTCCTTGTCAGGCATTTTCTTATGCAGGAAATAAATTAGGATTTGAAGATACAAGAGGGACGTTATTCTTTGAATTCGCAAGAGCGATTAAGGAAATAAAACCTAAGGTATTTTTAGGAGAAAATGTAAGAGGATTATTGACTCATGATAATGGAAAAACATTAGAAGCTATTAAGTCTGTTATTCAGGAGCTTGGTTACACCTTAATTGAGCCAAGAGTATTAAAGGCTATTTTTTATCGCGTGCCTCAAAAAAGAGAGCGAATATTTCTTGTTTGTATACGTAACGATCTAGTTAAATATAATAATTTTGATTGGCCTGAACCTTTTAATGAAGTTTTAACCCTGAAGGATGCTCTTAAAAAAGGGGTTTTATACAGCTCAGACTGTCCTGAGTCCCAGGGGCAGGTTTACCCAAAACGAAAAAATGAAATTTTGTCTATGGTTCCTCCTGGAGGTTGCTGGGTAGATCTTCCAGATGACATGCAAAAGGAATACATGCAGAAAAGTTATTTTATGGGTGGCGGCAAGACTGGTATGGCTAGAAGATTATCTTATGATAGTCCAAGTTTAACTTTGACCTGCTCTCCTGCTCAAAAACAAACGGAACGCTGTCATCCTGAGCATACAAGACCTTTAAATGTTAGAGAGTATGCAAGAATTCAAACATTTCCTGATGACTGGGAGTTTATAGGGTCAGTCAGTAGTCAATATAAGCAAATTGGAAATGCTGTACCAGTAAATTTAGCTCATGCAATGGGAAGTAAATTAATAGCACTGTTAAACAATATAGAAAATAAAGAAGTAGTACCAACAATGAGTGACGTTTTATAGGAGTGAATATGTATTTTTGGAAAACTGCATAACTAGCAGATGATATCAAAAATAAAAAGATATGAAAAAACAAAGTTATGACTTAATTGGTGATATCCATGGTCAGGCGCATGAGTTAATAAGGCTGCTGGAAAAGTTGTCTTATTCAAAAGTGGATGGCATTTGGCAACACGCCGAGCGTAAGATGATTTTTCTGGGTGATTTTATTGATAGGGGTGATTACCAAAAAGAAGTGATAGATATTGTGCGACCTATGATTGATTGTGGGTATGCTCTTAGTGTGATGGGAAATCATGAATATAACGCAATTGCTTATTTTACAAAAGACGAAAGTGGTAATTATCTGCGTGCTCACGATGATAAAAATATTAAACAACATAAAGCTTTTTTAGATGCCTTTGAGAGTAATCCAAAAGAATATAAAGAGGCAATTGAATGGTTTAAGACTTTACCTTTATGGCTAGATATCCCAGGGGTAAATATAGTTCACGCTTGTT
>Ga0233442_1002185_pt1 | contig 13354 bp, 10 predicted proteins | sample SI_123_September_3_FD_182789 | JGI IMG/M metagenome (GOLD analysis project Ga0233442, IMG submission 182789) | Seawater microbial communities from Saanich Inlet, British Columbia, Canada - SI_123_September2016_150_MG | ecosystem: Environmental > Aquatic > Marine > Inlet | place: Canada: British... | reverse complement strand
AACTGAAAATATTTTATTGTTAGAATTATTCACTGACACTCCTCAAAAAATTTCTTTTTTCTAAATTTGTTATGCATTTTATCCATTTTAATCTTTAAAAACTATAAGTAGTATATTATGATTATTGGGGTATTATTTCCAAAATTAATTAAGGAAGATTATGAGTTTAGAACAACAATTATTAGAACGTGCAAATGGGGTATGTGAGCTTTGTTCAGATAGTGATACATTAACAGCTTTTGACGTTAATCCATCAAATCACGAATTAGAAAAAACTATTTTATTATGTAAAAATTGTCGTTCTCAAATTGAAAATCCTCAAACAATGGATTCGAACCATTGGCATTGTCTAAATGACAGTATGTGGAGTACGGAACCTGCAGTTCAAGTCATGGCATACCGTATCCTTAAACAAATTTCACATGAAGGTTGGCCTCAAGATTTGCTCGATACCCTTTATTTAGAAGATGAAGTACAAACTTGGGCGGATTTAGAGACTACTCAAGATGAAGATGAGAAGGTAGAGCCAACTCGTGACAGTAATGGAACTATTTTAGAAGCAGGCGATACTATTACCATTATTAAAGATTTAGTTGTCAAAGGGGCTGGTTTTACTGCTAAACAAGGAACTACTGTTAAAAATATTTCACTAACTCGAAATTCGGAACAAATTGAGGGACGTGTTAATGGAACTAAAATTGTTCTTTTAAGTAAGTTTCTTAAAAAGTTATAATTCATTGAGTATATCCACTAAAATCTCCTATGACTTAATAGTTGTTGGAGCAGGAGCTGCGGGAATGATTTCTGCAATTACAGCAGCTCGATGTGATACAAAAAGAAAAATATTACTTCTCGAAAAACTTCCAAAAATTGGAGCTAAATTAAGAGCAACAGGTGGAGGAAGATGTAATCTTACTAACACCTTATCTAACAATGACTTTATGGCTAAATTTGGCCGTGAAGGTCGATTTATGACAACAGCACTCACTCAATTTGATTATAAAAAACTTCAAAACTTTTTTTTAGAAATTGGTGTTGCATCACATGCTCCAGATGGCTACCGGATTTTCCCTACAACACATAATGCAGGTACTATAATTGAAGCCCTAAAAAATGAACTACAAAATTTAAACATTGAAACTATTTGTGATAGTCGAGTTATAGACTTTTACAAAAACAATAACATTTTTCACGTTAAAACTACACTAAAACTCTATCATACTAACAATATAATTGTTGCAACAGGAGGGTTAGGCTATCCAACATTAGGAGCCGAAGGTGATGGTTTCACATTGGCTTCTAATATTGGTCATAAAATTACTGACTTATCACCTGCAATGATGCCACTTCATACCAAAGAACGATGGGTAGAAAATTGTCGAGCAGATACAATTGCTAAAGTTGAAATGAAAGTTGATTTACCTAAGTCCAAAAAATTAACTGCAACAGGAGATCTTATTTTTACAAAAAGTGGTATTAGAGGTCCTGTTGTGTTAGACTTTGCCCGCGAGATAACACCCCTTCTTAAAAAAAGATCTGAAATCCCTATTTTGATGAACTTAACAAAGGGTAAAAACGAACAGCAAATACAGTATCATCTTCAAGATGAAATGTCAAAAAATCCTCATAACACTATCATTGAACTGATTTCAACACTATTACCAGTATCTCTTTCTAAGGAAATTTGTAAACTTTGTGAGATAGATGAAACGTTGAGTTTTACTAAACAAAAAGGGACTTCACGCGATAAGCTTTATAAGATATTGGCCTGGACACCTCTTACTATAAATGGTCATGACGGATTTAAGATGGCAATGATTACAAGAGGTGGTGTTAGTTTAAAAGAGATATCACCTGAAACAATGCAGAGTAAACTTGTTAATGGTTTATACTTTTGTGGAGAAGTAATGAATTTAGATGGACCTTGTGGAGGATATAATTTACAGTGGTCATTTGCAAGTGGTTATTTAGCAGGGAAGTTACTTAAATAATTACGCTTTTAATTATTTTTACTGAAGTAACGTTCTATTCCATCAGCAAGACCTTTTGCTAAATTATCCTGATACTGATTACTCACCATTCTTTTAGCTTCCATTGGATTTGAAATAAATCCTATTTCCACTAAAACAGCAGGCATTTGAGCACCAACTAAGACCCAAAAAGGACCTTCACGTACGCCACCATCTTTAATTTTATTATATTTTTTTCGCATTTGAGACATCATACTTCGTTGCAAGTCAATAGCAAGTTTATGTGAGGCAACAATTTTACCGTTATTCATAATAGATAAAAAATTCTGTTTTCCATAATAGTCTAAATCTTTAATATCGCTTGAGTTCTCTTTTGCTGCAACATTTTTAGCTCTACCACTTCTTGCTGTGGATAAAAAATAACACTCTATGCCATAAGCTTTATGTATATTCGAAGTTTTTGGTATTGAATTTGCATGAATTGAAATAAAAAGATCAGCATTTTTTTTATTTGCAAACTTTGTACGATTTCTAAGTTTTATAAAACTATCATTAGAACGTGTCATATAAACTCTATGACCATTTTTATTTAATAATTTTTTTAATTTTTGTGCTACTTGAAGAACAACAATTTTTTCACGATATTTTTTATATCCAACGGCACCAGAATCTTTTCCACCGTGACCAGGATCAAGTACAATAACTTTACTGCCATAATCAGTAGTAACTGCACTATAATATTTTACTTTTTCTTTTGTTGTATCTGTTTTAATATTTTTATTACTACTATTTTTACCAAACGTGACAATAAGTTTGTTATTTTTACTTTTAAAACGAAGGTTTAACTTTTTACTATTTTCAATATATAAACGTACTCTATCTTTTTTATAATTTTCTAACTTGATCTTTTTTAATATTTTATGTTTAAAGTATTTTTCACTACTACATTTGGCCTTGTCTATGGTAAATCGGTAACAGTATCTTTTGCTACTTTTATTATAGTACCAAATGTAATTTATATTTTTATCATTAATTTTATTGGAAAAATTGAGCGTAATTTCACCGTTCGATACATTAACCTTTTTAACACTGTTTAATGTAATAAATTGACCTGATTTTTTTGTTGGGAGTTTTTCAATTTTCGATTTAATTTTTGGTTTTTTAAGACCGTTTAGAGTAGTTTTATAAGTTGAAACATCAATGTGTAAAATATTACCTGCACTAATAATACCTTTTAATGAAGATTTTTTTAAGCCAAAATTATTTTTTAGTTTTGCACGAATATAAAGATTTTTATAGTCATTATAAGCACGAAATACTTCTGTTTTATTACCACTTTTTAAGAGTTTATTAGCACGTTTAAGTGTATCACTACTACTAGCATGTACACTTAACGTAAGGAGTAAAAAAAGAGCAAAAGTTCTTAGAAAAAGATGAATATTATTCGCCTTGAGTTAGTTTTTCCATTAGTTCTTTAACAGAAATAAGTTCATTAAGACGATACCCATTTGAACCTGAGAAAAAGAGACCAAATTCACGATCACCTAAATAAGCATCACTTAGTCTATCCGCAATACAAAATCCAACTTCTTTAGCTTCAACACCACGATTACACGGTGCAACACAGTTAGAAATACATTTAATATCAGGTCCTGTTCTTGTTTCAACTAAAGCAGTTAAATTTGTTCTAACTCCACGAGCGGGGTATCCTACAGGAGATTTCATCAATTGGATATCATGTTCTTTAGCGTTAATAAGAACATCTTTAAAATTTTCGTGAGCATCACACTCATGAGTTCCAATAAAACGTGTTCCCATTTGAACTCCGGCAGCACCCATTGCCATCATTTCATCAATATCATTTTTATCCCAAATTCCACCCGCTGCAAATGTTGGAATATCACCCCATTTGGCAGCTTCTTCAACAACAGGTTTTACAAGATTTTCTAATTGAAATTCTTCCATTGCACACTGTTCATACGTAAAACCTTGATGTCCCCCGCTTTTTGGTCCTTCTAAAACAATAGCATCAGGTAGACGGTTATAACGTTTTTGCCAACGTTTACAAATAATTTTCAGTGCTTTTGAAGAAGAGACAATAGGCACTAATGCCACATCAGGATAATTTTCCGTAAATTCTGGCATATTAGTTGGTAATCCTGCACCTGTTATAATAATATCAAAACCAATTTCACAAGCATCTTCAATGACACGACCATATTCATTAATTGCATATAAGATATTAACAGCTAAAGGAGCATCACCACATACTTTTCTAGCTTCACTATAAAGTGCTTTTAATCCCTCTTTTGAGTAAAAACCTTTAGCATCAAGAGGTCTTCCTGATACTAACTTTGAAGCATGAACTTTGTCCTGAAAATATCCTGTTCCAACAGAACTAACAACACCTAAACCACCCTCTTTGGAAACATTACCTGCTAGTTGATCCCAGCTAATTCCAACACCCATTCCACCTTGGATAATGGGTGTTTTAATTTCGTACTTTCCAATTTTCACTGCTTTATAACTCATCTCTTTTACCTTACTTCATTATTATTTAATAATTGCTCTTGCGAATCTTCTTTTACCTACTTGAAGAACATATTCACCTACTTCAAGTTGTAACTGTTCGTCAGATACTTTTTGTTGGTCTATTTTAACAGCACCTTGCTTAATATCTCTTCTAGCTTGAGAAGTTGACTTCTCTAAGTTACAATCTGTAAGCGCTTTGGCAATCCAAAGTGGTCCATCGAGTTCAAATACTTCCATATCTTCAGGTATTTCACTTTTTTTATGTAAGTTATTAAAATTAGTTATAGCTAATTCTGCTAACTCTTTAGTATGAAAACGTTCCGTAATTTCTAGTGCTAAATTTTCTTTAGCTTTTTTAGGATGAAGTGTTCCATTTTCAACATTCTCTTTAATTATAGAAATTTCATCTAAACTCTTTGTACTTAGTAATTCATAATAACGCCACATTAATTCATCAGACACACTCAGTACTTTTCCAAACATATCATTAGGCGCATCAGCCACACCAATATAGTTATTCAAACTTTTACTCATTTTTTGAATACCATCAAGACCCTCTAAAATTGGCATCATTAATACAGATTGTTCTTTACCAACATTATAAGCACGCTGGAGATGCCTTCCCATTAGTAAGTTAAACTTTTGATCTGTTCCACCAATTTCAACGTCACTTTTAAGATGAACACTATCATATCCTTGTAATAAAGGATAAATAAACTCACTTATTGAAATTGAAACACCACCTTTATAACGTTTTTCAAAATCATCACGTTCTAACATACGTGCAACATTAAAAAGTGTTGTTAATTCTAACATTCCCGAAGCACCGAGTTTGTTTATCCACTCTGCATTAAAAACTATCTCTGTTTTTTCAGGATCTAAAATTTTAAACACCTGTTCTTTATAACTTTTTGCATTTTCTTGTATCTGCTCTGCAGTCAAAGTTTTACGTGTTTCACTTTTACCTGTAGGGTCCCCTATTTGGGCAGTGAAGTCACCAATCAAAAATTGAATCGTTGCACCGCACTTTTGGAATGCCGCAAGTTTTTGAAGTAAAACAGTGTGTCCTAAATGCAAGTCAGGTGCTGTAGGGTCAAAACCTGCTTTAACAGTAAATGTTTTGCCCTCTTCATAATACGCTTTAACTAATTTTTCTAAACGTTCTTTGTCAATAACTTCAGCGCTTCCACGGTAAATTTCTTGTAATGCTTTTTCTATCATGATACTTCTTTCTTTAATTTATAATTTTTATTATCTTCATAAAAGATACTATAGCGTTCTATAAGCATCATCCGTTCTAATAAATTGAATCACCCTGCTCTTTTGCTCAACTTTTGAACGCAATTTCAATAAATCATCTTCTAATGTTTGGCATTCGATTTCACATAGTTGAATATGATCCGATTTTTCTTGTCCTAATTTTATACTTAAAATATCCATTCCTATTTTTGCAAAATAGGTTAAAAAATTTGCTAAAGCACCCTGTGCATTAGGCATACTTATAATTAAGTGATAATGATAATTTTTTTGATGATTCCAGTGTACAAAAAGCATTTTTTCACCAGAGTCGATTTTTTCCATAGCATTTTTACACATTTTGTGGTGTACATGGGCCTTAGAATTTTCGAAAAATGCAACTAGTTGGTCTCCCGACTTTGGATGACAACAGTAATCATAAACAATATCACTTACAGAGTAATTTGAAAATATCTCTAAACCACCAAATGTATAAGATTTCAGTTTAAACCGATGCCGAGATAAAAAACCTCTAAAACGGTTTTCTTTACGAATATCATCACTATATTTATGTATCATTTCACGAAGATGATCTACTTCGAGTGGAATCTTTGAACATGAAGTTTCAAGATGAAATGCAAACCACGCTTCAATACGAGAATTTTTCAATCCCATAACAGTGGCCAAAATATTTACTCCACTCTCTTGATCAATCTGTTTCATTCTTGATTTACAATTTGCACGTAAATTTGTTTTTGCACGGGATGTTTTAACTGCGTCAATCCAACTACAGCGTGGAATATCTTCTGAATTTGTAACTATTCGTACAATATCACCATTGTTTAGTTCACTTAAAAGACTAGACTTCTCTTTGTTTATAAGACATCCATCAGCACGATTCCCTACCTGAGTGTGCACTGAATAGGCAAAATCAAGAGCTACAGCACCACGAGGAAGTGTAAATGCTTCACCTGTTGGAGAAAAAACTGAAATATCTTCACTATACAGATCATTTTTTATAAGCTCATAAAAATCTTCAACAGACTCATTTTGAAACTGTAAATTATTTAACCAATCTAAACTAATGTTATTATTACCACCACTTTTATACTTCCAATGTGCAGCAACTCCAAGTTCAGCAGTTTTATGCATTTCTGTAGTACGAATTTGTACTTCTAAAATTGAAGTTTCATCAAATATAGTAGTGTGTAAGGTCTCATAACCATTATCTTTTGGTATCGCAATATAATCTTTAAAACGTGAACTCAAAGGTTTAAAGTTCAAGTGAACTAAACCTAAAACTTTATAGCAATCTACAGGATTTTTTACTAATATCCGAATGGCTAAAAGATCAAGTATTTCATCAATACTAATCCCTTTTCTTTGCATCTTAAGATAAATAGAATAGTTATGTTTAACTCGAGTTAAAATTTCAAAATCATCACTACAAAATCCATTTTTCAAAAGTAATGTACTCATTTTATCTTCAAAAGCATTTAACTTAATAGTAATAGCATGATAATTTGTATCTAAATAGTTTTGGATCTCTTTTTTTTCTGTTTTAAAAAGGTATCCAAAACTTAAATCTTCAAGTAAATTCTTTAAAAAAGAGATTCCTAACCTATGTGCAACAGGGGCATAAACAACTAAAGTTTCTTCAGCAATTCGGTGTTGTTTGTGTTCAGGAAGTGCATCTAATGTAAGCATATTATGTAATCTATCACAAAGTTTTACTACTAAAACACGAACATCATCAATCGATGCTAAAAGCATTTTTCGGAAGGAAAGGGCTGAAACAATTAGTTTCTCATCAGAATACGATGGGATTAAATTATTATCACGTATATTGTCAATTTTAGTAAGTCCACCAACTAAATGTGCAACATCTTTTCCAAATAGTGATTCAATCTCATCAATTGACACTTCCGTATCTTCTACAACATCATGTAAAAGTGCAGCTTGTACCATTGCTAAATCACCTGTAATAGAAGCAACAATTGCTGAAACTAAAATAGGATGAACGACATAAGGTTCACCACTTTTTCTTGATTGGTTTACATGTAGTTTTTTTGAAAAATTTAAAGCTTGAAGGGTAGTATCATCAACTTTAATCTTACCATAAAGGTAAGATTCTGCAGTTTGTATATCGTGAATATTCTTTATTGTAGTAATATCAATTTGATTCACTGTAAACTCTCTTAGTAGATTTAGGTAATTATGTGGATATTATACTTTTGGTACAAAACCTTTAATAGTAATTAATCCTTCTGCAATTTCCATTAAAGCAACATCTGCAGTTTTTGTTTTTGAAAGATCAACATTTAACTTACTACGTGATCCATTATGAAGTTCTTCTGAACGTTTTGCTACTGCGATAGCCAGTTGGTAACGATCTAAGTTTGCTGTTTCTAATGCTTTGGCTGTTAATTCTTCTAATCTCATATTTTTCCTTTAATATCTATAATGTTTTTTATTACTATTGTATTATTGAACAATAGAGCAGTTTTCTCTATTACCTTGAATAATGTCTAATAAGTTACCTTTTGTAAACATATCACAAACAATAATTGGTAGTGAGTTGTCTTTTGCTAATGCAATTGAAGTATCATCCATTACATTAATATGTTCACTTAATGCATTGTCGTAACTAATTGTAGGTAATTTAATAGCATCATCAAATTTGTTAGGATCTTTATCATAAACACCATCAACTTTGGTAGCTTTAATGATTACTTCTGCACCAATTTCTACTGCTCTTAGTGTTGCTGCAGTGTCTGTTGTAAAGAAAGGATTACCTGTTCCTGCTGCAAAAATAACAACACGATTTTTTTCGAGATGACGATTTGCTTTACGATTAATATAAGGTTCAGCAATTTGTTCCATTTTAATAGCTGTTTGCATACGGACTTCAAGACCTGCATGTTCACATGCTTCTTGAAGTGCAACACCATTAATTACAGTTGCTAGCATTCCCATATAATCGCCCGAAGTACGCTTAATAATACCATCTTGCGCAGCAGTTACACCACGAATAATATTACCACCACCAATAACAATACCAATTTCAATATTTGCATCTACTAAAGATTTAATCTCATTTGCAATATATTTTAAGATTTGCGTGTCAATACCATGACCTGCTTCACCAGCAAGTGCTTCACCCGAAAACTTAACTAAAACACGTTTAGAGCTCATTTGACACCTTTACATAAAATTTCGTGATTTTACCCTATTATGGCTTTAAATCTGCTTTTTAATAAGTAGTACTCTAATTATATATTTTAATGTGTTCTTCTAATTCTGAAAATACAACGGCACGTTGATCTAATTTGGGGTGCAACATTGCGTAGACTAAATTTGATAAATTTTTATCAATACTACTGTCTGTTTTGATAGGTTCTTGAATTTTGTCATGACTTAACGCTGTAAAATTTTCTATTGACTCAAAAGGTTCATGTCCTACTAATTGATGATAAAGATGACGACCTAATTCAAATATTTCAAAAACTTCGTTATGTCCTGTTTTAATATTTTTTTCAAAGCCAATTGTAATATCTAAATTTTTCTCTTTTATGTACGTTAATAGTTTAATAATAAAACCAATTGCACTGTGTGAATAATGTGAAAGAACTTTATCATGATAACTTTCAAATGTCTGATTTTTACGTTTCATGCGTTTATATTCTCTCATTAAAGAAGCAACAAATAAATTAGCATAAGTAAGTGGAATAGACTTCATAACCGTATAGCCTTCATTACCTTCGGAGCTTAATTTTCCTCCTAAAAAGATATGTACGCCATATCCATTTTTACCATCTAGTTTAGCTTTACACCCTTCAAAACCAATATCACCTATCCCATGAATTCCACAGCCTTTGACACACGCAGACCAATACATACGTACACGTCCATCATCAAGTGGAACTTCTTTTGTTAAATATTCCGCCATTTCAATAGCATCAGGTTTATTTGGAATTACGCCAAAAGGACAGTGTTCCGTTCCTGCACATGCAACGAGATGATTAAAATATGGGGAATGAACACTTTTATAAGTTTCAAAAAGTTTATGATGTAACAGTTGATCTAAATTTGATTCACGTACACCCATAATGTATAAACTCTGTTCAACATCAAAACGAATCTCTCCATTTCCATACATCTTAGAAGCTTGTGCAGCATCAAGTAAATCTGTTCCACTAAAAACACCTGAAGGAACAACAACATGGACTCCAAAAGTACCATCTCGAAGTGCCACTTTACCGTGATCAGGATCAGAAAAATCCATTGTAGTCATTGTTTCACCAGCATCATCAAAATCAATACCACTATGAGTACGTATTGCCTCACTGAGTGTTTCTATTCCTACTGTTTCAATAAGGAAATAAAGTCTATTTTTATTCCGGTTATCTCTAAATCCAAAATCACGAAACAGCTCAATTAATGACTCATAACAGCGCATAACTTCAGATTCATCTTTTAAAAATATATCTGCGCTTTTAGCAACGATTCCAACTTTTCCACCAAGATATAAGTTATATCCATATACACCATCTTTTTGTGCCAGAACAAAACAACAATCTTGACCAAAAGCATTGCTCCTATTTGAAAGTGAACCGGTAATTGCCGTATTAAACTTTCTAGGAAGTGCTGCAATCCATTCAAAATCTTCCAAATATAAAGATTGCATTTTCATTAATAAATTTTGTGAAGGTAATATATTATCTAAACCTAAGTCATCCAAAGGGTCATTTAAAATATTTCTAAAGTTATCAACACCCGTTTGATACGTCGATATACCAACACTGGTTAACTTTTTCATGATTGTTGGGATATCTTCGATATTCAGGTATCGATATTCAACTTGCATACGTGTTGTAATATCAATATAATCACGACCAAAATCACGTGCTAGTTCCCCAACAACAATAGCTTGTTCTTGTGAGAGTTGACCACCAGGTATACGTACACGAATCATAAATTGTTTTGGAGTAGCAGGACGATCAAAAATACCAAAACATTTCAAGAAAAAACTCAAATCTTCATCAGAAATAGAGTTATATCCATTTTTTGCATAATAATCTAACTTTTCAAAAGCCTCTTGTGGTGTTTTGAGTTCTTTTACTTTCTCAATTTTATTAACTTTTGTATTTCTATTATTAAATGCTTCTTGTAGGTTTTTCAAATCTGTCCTTATATTTGCTATTTATATATGAGAAGTATAGTAAAGATGTATTAAAAAAGAGGTAAATAAGTGACTATTTTTTAATCACCTATAGAGAAATATACTTATTTTTGACTATTCTATAACGATACAGTTTCGTCCTGATTCTTTTGCTTTATACAGTGCAGTGTCCGCAATGCTAATCATATCACTTAAAGTATGCCCCAAAGTTTGTGTCATTCCAATTGAAATTGTAACTTTAAATGTAATTTCATTATATTCAATAGTTAATGCTTCAATTCCTTTACGAATTTTTTCCATAACCATATGAGCATCATCTAAAGAACTATTGGAAAGAATAATACAAAACTCTTCACCACCAAATCGAGATACAATATCAGTACCTCGAAGAGATTTTTCTAAAATAGATGAGACTTCTTTAAGAGCTAAATCTCCAGCATAATGTCCATATGTATCATTTACTTTTTTGAAAAAATCGATATCTAACATACATGCTACTATATTAAAATTCTTACGCTTTCCATTTTCAAAAAGCTGTGTTCCAGCATCATATAAGTAACGTCTATTGTAAAGTCCCGTTAAAAAATCACGTACCGCTGACTCTTTAGCAATTTTAATATAGTCGAGCATTTCAATATTACTAATAACTCGTGTTAAGAGTTCTTCATGAACAATAGGTTTAGTAATAAAGTCATTTCCACCAGATTTTAAAAAATCTATAGTTAAATCAGACTTATCATTTGATCCTGATGTTCCAATGACAACAAGTTCATTAATAGAATGTTTTCTTCTTATTTTTTGAAGAAGTTTAATACCACCCATTTTAGGCATTTCTTGATCTGTTAAAATTAAACGAATATGAGGGTTTACTTCTAAAATTTCAAGAGCTTCTTCACCATCTTTGGCTTGGAAGATTTCGACAGGAATACGTTTAATAGCATAAGCAAGATCATAGCGTGCTGTTTTAGAGTCATCAACAATCATAATTGCTGTGTTTTGATTATTTACAATAAATTGAATAAGTCGTAGAACATAATCTAAACTTCCTGGATTATCTTTAATAACATAATCAAGGATTTTCATTTTTAAAAGTCGACGTCTTAAGTCACTGTCTATCGTACCAGTAAAAACAATAGTAGGAGTATTAAAACGGCTTATACCATCAACAACTTGTGTACCTGTTGCATCAGGAAGTGTTAAATCAGCTAAGATGGCAAGATAAGAGTTATTTTTAAGTAAAGCGATACTATCTTCAAGTGTTTCACATGTCTCAACTTCTAAATGGAGGTCCTCTTCAATACGTGTTTTCTCAATAAGTTGTATTGTTTTATTATCTTCAATAATTAAAACTTTTTTCATAAAATACATTTTAACATACAAAAATCATTTTTTCAATTAAATATTTATTTTTTAACCTTTTGAAAACTCTTTTGTAGCAATTTTAACAACTTTATCTTCTTTTTTAACACTTTCTTGTTCTAAAAGTCCACTTGTTGCTTTCTTTTTAATTTTAATACCTTGAGGTACTGCTTTTGAATGTAATTGAATCGCTGTTTGTTTATAATTTGGTTCACCTGATTTAGGGCAGAATTCAGACTGAGTCAATGTATTTACAAGTTGTTCATTAAAGTGAAAAGGTACAAATACAGAACCTTCTGAAATCATTTGTGTTACACGAACTACCACATTTTCAACTCTACCCCGAGGAGATGATAGCGATAATCTATCTCCTGACATCACTTTTAATGCCTTGGCATCTTCAGGATTAATATCTACCCACGCTTCAGGTGCTAAGTCATTTAAAATATCGATACTTTTTGTTTTAGTTCGAGTATGCCACTGTTCAACCGTTCTACCTGTATTTAACATAATAGGGAAAGATTCACTAATGTCTTCTTTCATCGGATACCATGACGATGACACCAATTTAGCTTTTTTATCTTTTGTTCTAAAATCAATTGCATCAGTATAAAGACGTTTTTGTCCCTTTGGGAATTGTTCATTACAAGGCCACTGAATACCACCCTCTTCTTCTAAAAGCTCGTAAGTTATTCCAGAATAGTCACACAGTTGTCCTCGACTTACTTCTTTCCACTCGTTAAATGCATCCAGAGGTTTTTCCCAATTCGGAAATAACATTTCATTAACACCTTCAAAATATTTAGAGAATTCTAAAATAATATCAAAGTCTGCTTTGGCATCGCCTGATGGTTCAACCGCTTTATTAGCACGATTAACACGACGTTCAGAGTTGGTGTAAGTACCTTCTTTCTCGCCCCAGGTTCCAGCTGAAAAAATCACATCTGCGAGTTCAGCGGTATCTGACATAAATGCATCTTGAACCACAAGTAAATCTAGTTTAGCTAATGCACGGCGTAACTTATCTTGATTCACAAAACTAACGAGAGGGTTGGTTGCCACAATCCAAAGAGCT
>Ga0233442_1002180_pt1 | contig 13388 bp, 12 predicted proteins | sample SI_123_September_3_FD_182789 | JGI IMG/M metagenome (GOLD analysis project Ga0233442, IMG submission 182789) | Seawater microbial communities from Saanich Inlet, British Columbia, Canada - SI_123_September2016_150_MG | ecosystem: Environmental > Aquatic > Marine > Inlet | place: Canada: British... | reverse complement strand
GTGAATACTAACAATATACAAAATAATAACAAGAACGTCCACTTTACCAAATGAAGTTTTTAATTTTAAAAAATTTAGAGAAGAAAGATAGGCAAAGAATATAAAAAAATAAAAAAGCATATATATCCTTGATGATCCTAGCATTAGCATTGTAGCAGTAAAAAATAAAACAATGAAAACAAAATTACTAATTAATCTATTATGAATTAGTAATGTTAATATAATCAACATAATAGCTGAAGGAGTTAAAAATATAGAGAAATAATTTATTTTACTTTCAAATACCCTTAAATACATATCGGTAACATTGAAGTTCCCTATAAAATAAAAAATAAAAAACAAACCTACAATCATCATAAGTTTATTATTAATACTACCACTTCTTGGAAAATTATACCTAACACTGTCAATCGCCCCTAGCATATACAATGGAAAAACCACAAAGGCAATTGAGAGGTGACTAGCAATAGCAGCAACCCCAAATAAATATTTCATTTTTTTTGTATCACTAATCACAAATAAGCTTGTAAGAAAGATGGCTATTTTAAGTCTATGTGTAACTTCAAAAGCTATAAAGAAATAATAACCTATATGAACTGATATTAATAATAGTATTTTTATATATAGATCACCTTTAAACTTTAAAATTAGAAATGATACGCTTGAGATTACAAGCATATTTAATAATAAAATTTGACTTTCAAATGTATTGAAAGAAACTGCTGAAAGATAAAAAAATAAAGTTTGAATTGGCTCTATAGCGCCTATAGAATTATAAGATGTTGCTATAAAATTAGTAGAGTCAGAAATATTTTCCAGATAGTCTTTATAAAATTTATTATCTTCTAAATCAGTTAAATTCGAATATGAATTATGAATAAAATAATGAATAACTAAATTTACCACTACCATAACAAGTGTGTAAAGTCTTACGCTTTTTTTATATATATATACCATTGCCACTACTCCTTAAAAAATAAATTCTATTATTTTATTAAAGTTTCACAAATATTTTTCAGTTATATCATGCATTGCATTTTTGGATATATTGTTTTCTTGATTTTTTTGGACAACATTTAGCCGCTCATTAATATTCACAGGATTATACAAAATACAGACTATTTATTAGGCTGAGCCTTGCCTTTAATAATTATCGACACCTTTCTTTTTCAGAAGTTTTTATGCACTACCAAGCCCATAAAGACTGTATCCACTTCCGACCTTTCTAATAAAACCTCGATACAATCATCTATCATATCTTTTGATCGGAAAACATCAGTTATTTGAAGATAAGCCACAATATCTGTCTTATATTTATCATTTTCAAATAGCCAATTAACAGTATGTTTTAACACCACCTCAGAAGTTACACTATCGTCTGAAAGTATTTTTTAACCTTAAAAATGGTACTTCAGCGCCATAATTTATAGTAATCTAGGCAATTTCTTTATCATCAGTTGAAACTACCGCACGATTTATATATTTTGATTGCTTTGCAGTCTCTATAGTGTATGTTATTAAAGGCTTTCCATTTAATGATTTTAATCAAATCCAATACTAAAAAGAAAATTGTTAAAATTATCTGTTCGGAACGGGTCAATATGATTTTTTGCGCTGAGCTCTCTGTCATTTATCCTGTCCAAACAGTCTATAAAATTTACAGGTCTCGCCCCTTCAATAATTACACCAGGATAGTCAACAAGCTGAAACACATATAATCCATTAATAGCGGCTTCGAATAATAAGCTAGACATCGCTCCCACAACTATATTGTACGTATGTAATTCAGCTGTTTGGTTTAGATCAAAATGGCAATAAGATTTCAAATGTTCAAAATCTTTACTTAACTTAATTGAGTTAAAATCTGATGGATGGGGCCTAATAAATACTTTGTACTTTTTGTCATTCAATTGTTCAGCCAATTTCTCAAATTTATCTAAAGTTGAGGCCTTATCAGTAGAGTTGTATGCCTTTATAGCTGGAATGAGAATTAAAATATTTTTATCAATTTCATTTTGTTTTATAAATTTATGTCTGCTAACACTTAATAAAGGCTGAGAAAAAGAAATGATTTTTTGCAAATAAAAATCTTCTTGACACGTTCCAGAAAGTTTTTTTCTGATCATCTCTTGCACATCATCACTCCATACAACTTCATAATCTGCATACAATGGAAATACTGTAAGGAGTGACTCATCCTGAGTATAGCCGTGAGCCACCTCTACAACCTTGATGTTTAGTTCTTTTGCGGCATATGCAATCACCATTCCAACTTGACTATGCGAGTCATGCGTAACAACTAGACTAACTCGAAAGAATTTTAGTGAGAATTTTACTATTGAAATTGCCATTCTTAATCTACGCTCAATAGATAATAAGACCTCACTTTCATTTTCCAGAGAAAATATAGAGCACATTCCATTTTTAATAATTGCCTTATAGTCCTTTTTTTTAAGAGATACTGTTAAGACAATAGAGCTTATCAAGCTTATATACGACTTATCAAGATAGCAAGTATTGATATTTACCTTCTTTTTAAAGAATACCTTCAAACTATTTTCTAACTGCGGTGTTCTATGCACATATGATATTACTGAGAAACTATATTTGTTAAAAAAATAGATGCCTATAATCCTTCTAATTAATAATATATATAAAGAGATTTTCCTTGGTGAAAACAGGTTGAAAATTGTAACTCTTGACTTTAACTTTTTTTTCCATCGATATTCTATTTCTTTCGATCTATCAACTCTTGTTATTGTTTTAGGGTTAATTTTGGATAGCCTATCTTCTAGCAAAGAGCGCCTAAAAATAGAGACCGCAAGCGGAAAATTAATAAAATCCTTTTGGATTCTATTCCACTGATCAAACACCACGTCAAAGTCATCCTTAAAGTAGCTGTGTTTATTAGTAAACATACATATTTCCGTAGATAGAATTTATTTTTTCAGCGTAAGCCGATCTATCACCCTTAAATACGCTATTAACCACGACATCACCCTTAACTCTTCCGCTTTGAAGAATATTCTGCATATAAGAAAAATTTGAAAATGGGTCATGCATTCTTAATGCGCGAGCAATATTCTTATCCTTTTGTAATTTTTCGGAATAAGGGTCTGATTGCTGATATGAATCCGAATAGGGTTTCGGTGACGAATAACCGTCTATTGATTCTATAAATAAACTACCAACTCCTGATTTAATTAGGTCATATGTTATATTTTGAACAGCCATTGGATCAGAGCCACTCTGTCTAAAAAAAATAGGCCTAGCATTTGAAAATTTACGAGCTTTACTTAAAGGCTCGCTACTTATCAATTGCTTCAGTTGTGAATCAGATTTCAAACATACATAACCTGCCATTTTGGCAAGATCTGCAATATCTGCAGAATAACTCTTAAACTTCCTATAGTTATAATACAAGATATGATTGCCAATATTATTTTTCTTATCTGGTATAAAGTTTGTTTTTACGACATAATCATAGTCATTTAATCCGTCAATTTCATCGCTTGATGGACCTTTGATTAAAACTGAGGATGTTCTTAAAGATAGATTAAAATATGAATTTTTCGATCTCGGATTCTGCTTTTTTTGCTCCTGTGGATAAGAATTTCTATCACCAAGCAAGTACTTACAAAAACAACTTATATCACTCATTTTATCTTTAAAAAAAAGCTTTTTTTGAGAAATTGAAAATTCAAGAGCGCTTTCAATCTCGCCCATCTCTAAAAGAGACAAAGCCACATCATATGCAAATAAATAATTTGAAGATTTTTCGTTAATCAACCTATTTAAATATAAGCTTCTCAACCATTCAGCAGATATTAATGATCCATAAAAAGTCGCATACATCAATAAAAATTTTATAACTTCAAGCCTGCAAGACTCCATATCCGAATGGATAGGATTCAAGTCTTCATAACATGTGACTGACTTAATTAAGCCAATAATTTGATCATTATTTTTCGATAATTGTTTCTTTAGAAAAATTACCAAGACTTCTTTATGTTGGTCAATTTCACCCTGTAACAATAAATTGTTAAGATTATTAATTAAAAATGCGTTGTTAATCCCATATTTATAAGATTCCAAGCTAAATTCAGCTGATTTAATTAATTTAGAGCGCATTTTATTCATACAACCATAAAAAATTAGTATTTTAGAAAACTTTGAAATGAAGATATATAATTTCTATAATCAAAATATTTTTTAGCAAAATTTATTGAATTTAATGATAACTGATTATTCTTTTTCGGTAGATTTGCATCTAACACTCTTGCAAAATCATAAGTATCGTACTGGGAAAATAGCACAGTATTTGTACCTTTCAAAACATCTCCCACCTCGCCAACTGGCGAGGTAATAACTAGAGACCCTGAAGACATGTATTGAGCTAACTTATACGGGAATCTACTGCTATTTCTTAAATTATCATCCAAGGGTGCTAATAATGCTGAAGCCCCTCTAAGATGAGAAAATAGATTCTTGTTAGATAGATATTCTGAAATAAAAAAAACTCGTTTACTGATATTAAGTATTTCTACATATTTTTCTAATCTTTGCAGTGTTTTCGCGTTAGCCCTTCCAATCAAAAGCAAATCTACATTTTCATTTGTTAAGTGAGAAAAGGCCTTAATAATAAAAATAGCATCATTCGTATATTCGGTCAAATTGGCAGAATAAAGAATATATTTTTTCTTTCTGATAAGTGCGTCAGATGACAATATTTTGTAAGAATCCGTAATAGGAGGAAGTACATACATTGCTTCCGGACGTATTGCTAAGGCCTTATGGTTGTGTTTAGACAAAAAGTACCCCTTAACAAAGCTACTAATAAATACAAACTTATCAGCATAAGTTGCAAAATCATCATATAATTTAGAGAATTGTTTGTGATCGAGGGATTTGGAGGGGTAAAAGCAAGGTTCATATTCAGAAATATGGATAACTATTTTTGAGCGAGACAGTTTTTTAAATATTACCAGAAGCTTAAATTGGACTTTACTCCGACCATAATAGTAAATTATGACTTTACTACCCAAGAAACGTGAATAAAGAATGTTTGACAGCAGGGCGACGTTGAAACAAAAATAAGAAAAAACAAGAAAAGGTAACTTTACAAGTCTATTAAGAGATTTAAACTTGTCAAATGAACTTGAAAAAGTATAAATTGAGACGGAATATCTTGATTTCTTTAAAATTTTCCTTATATAAAAAATATAGTGAGAAGATGCCAGGCCCTTTGGATAAGGGAAATGACCTACAATTAGAACTTTTACCTTAGAACTGCTCATAAATAATCTTCAAAAAGTTATCAATAATTGGAAAACTGTGGCCATTATAATGATAATACCCATTGGCCAAATATATTTTCCCCATCACAGCAAAATAAAGTGCCATCAAGATTAGAAAAATTACTCAAAACTAACAAAAAAATACAGAAAAAAATTAATTAAGATAAAAATCGATAAAAATTTCTTATGATTTTTGCCAAAATAGGATGAATTTTTGAAAGCGCACCAGTTTCCAAGGATAATTGTTTGTAATTACTGGGTATGGGTGGGTGGGTATTTTTGTCGTAAGTAAATGCATCACTCCCATATGATGGGGTTAAATCAGGCAAAGGGTAGTCACTATTTAAAAATATCTTTGACAATGCGTATTCAAATTGTCTTGATTCATATTCTTCATCCTTGTTAATCATCAGCTCTTTAGCTGCAGTTGGCATTTTTTTAAGGGCTATAGCGTTGTTTAACAAATGATAGATGGACGCTGCAATATCAACAGAGTCTGGGTTGGACAATATACATGACTTTTCTGAATAATCATGTAGGTTGTTCTCTGCATATAAGTCTACAACTGGGAGTCCGCACGCCATCATTTCAAAAGGAATTCTTGAGGGGCTTGTTGCGCTTAAGCAAACTCCTAGATCACATAAATTATAAATTGAAAGTGAGTGATTTTATTTATTTAAAATATTTCTTATATAAAAGTATACTATTAATGGGTTTTGAATTTTTATGGCTTTTTATGTTTTACAGAATTAACAAATTCTTTTAAAGCATCTTTTTGCCTATATTCTGAATAGTTATTTTTCAAAAAAGATATCCCATCTTTAAACTCACTAGTATTTAAACAACCGTTTTCAATATTTTTAATTGAAGATATAACTTTTGAAACAAAATCTTGCATATCGCCATTGTTTACTTCTTCAAAATTAGGTCTTCTAAAAAATTCACTTGCTGCCTGCCCAGTATATCCAACCACTAGAGCTCCTGAAACTGCTGCCTCTAGTGGTGGAAGACAAAATCCCTCTTGGTCACACGTAGATAAGAATATACTTGAGATAGAAAATACTTCAGCTGTCTCTATTTCTGACATATTATTAATTTCTACAAGCTTCCAACTTTTAGGCAGAACTCTTGTCAATAGAGAGCATATTTTTCTAATATGTTCTGGTAATTTTCTTGGCATATATGAAATAATATTCTCTTTGCTTTTTGGTTGGAATATCTCTCCAACAGATGGATATTGTCTTATTATTTTGTTTGGAGATATAGAAGGAAATAAGACATTTAACAACTTAGATGTATCTCTTGATATGGATAATACGAATGATGCATTCAAATAAACATTCTCCACTTTGGAAACAATCTTATCAGAATATTCAGTATCAAGAACATGGTAGCCATTCTGAACAAATATAGCATAATTAAATCCCTGTTCAATTAAGTGGGGACATATGTCATAAGCCCAAACCTCTGGAACAACAAAAAAATCATACTCTGGATCAAAATAAATTCCTTTATTTATCTTGCAAGTCGAAACGAACCATTTCGCCCTATGCTTGGTTTTTTGGAGATGATACACTGACGAGTGTATATCATTTCCAAACTGACTTATAAATTCAGCACACTTATAAATTACTTTTATCCCTCCAATTGCTCTGACAGATGCAGGAGACAGGAATACAATTTCAGTCGTAGTTTTATTATTATTTCTCGACTTTATTTTTCTTTTAGCAATATCTCTCCAAAGATAATCTCTTAATAAGATATTAACTTTACTCGGAAGGTAATTAGACAGTCTAAAGGGTTTCATTTTCATAATAGGTTCAATATAATCTTTTTATAGTAAATAATGGGCATGCATTAAGATGGTTCTTTGCCCACCAGAGCCGTAACCTAAAAGGGGGACTAGCCATGATATAGTTTTTATAAAGTTCTATTTAATAAATATCGAAAATAATAATGCAAAGAAAATATTGGGTAACTTTTATTCATTAATTATTTTCCGTTTGATAACAGTACTTCAAGAGAAATATTTATATACACTAAAATCTACTTTTAATTATAAATGTTTAGATAGAACTGGAGTTCCTAATTCTATATCAAAACGGGATTTTTTCTTAATAATATCATTAAGAAATTTTGGTGATATTCCATACCCGGGTCGAATACTTTTGACATGTTCTGCAGTGATTACCTCACCTTTCTTAATATCTTTAACAAAATACAATGAGCGGCGGAATTTAATATTACTCTGTTCACTCGATTTCCGGCCATAATCAACCCTTCCTAACGACTCCCATGCAGTTTTAGACCCTATACACAACTCTTTTAACCCCTCTTCTTCCAATGAAAAAGAGTCATCAGGGCCGCCACCATTGCGATCAAGGGTTACATGTTTTTCAATAATCGACGCACCTAACGCCACACTAGTAATTGCTGTTGTATTGTCAATTGTATGATCTGACAAACCTGTAACTATCCCAAATTTTTTCTGCATGTCAAAAAGCGTTCTTAAATTATAATCACTTGCAAGGGCGGGATAAGCGCTTACACAATGTAGTATTGCTAACTCTTTACACCCGCCTTCTCGTGCAGCTTCAATCGCCTCCTGAATCTCCTCTGCATCTGCCATGCCCGTTGAGATAATCATAGGCTTTCCAGTTTGAGCCACATATTTAATTAAAGGAAGATCTACCACCTCAAAAGAAGCAATCTTGTATGCTGGCGTGTTTAAGTCTTCTAATAGATCAACAGCAGTATTATCAAATGGAGAACTGAATATTGTAATTCCGATTTTTTTTGCATAATCGAATAAGGGTTGATGCCATTCCCAAGGCATAAATGCACCCTTATACAATTCATACAAACTTTGTCCGCCCCATAGTCCACCCTCAATAATAAATTCAGGTGTCTTCATATTTATGGTCATTGTATCTGGAGTATAGGTTTGTAACTTAACCGCATCTGCCCCAGTCGCTTTCGCCATATCAATAATTTTATAAGCATTATTAATGTCGCCATTATGATTTGCTGACATTTCTGCAATAATGTAAGGTGGCTGTTGGTTTGATATAATTCTATTGTTTATTTTCATTTACATTCCATTAATAAATTTATTTAATTAATCTTTCAATAACAAATGCCTCGGCATTATGAACACCTACAGAACTTCCTCTAAAACTCGACAAACTTGCAACCGCTTCGTAAGACCTGGCATGAGGATAATCCCGCATTTCATTGTCATAACATTTTAATGCTTTAATCTTCTGCTTTATAAAGTCGCTTACATCAACAAAATAATTTGGATTAAAGGTATCAGTCATACTCGATGATTGCCAATGCGTTGCTGATAGCGTTTCAAAACTATAAATTTCTTTAACACAAAAATCAGGTTGTGGTCTACAAGCTGTTATTACTGACTTATGGGTTATCTGATGGTCAATATTTAAATCACCAAAATAATGCGTATAAACTATATTTGGCTGAAAATCATTGATAATTTTTTCAATTTCTTTAACAATTCTTAATAACGGAACCGCATCCAATTTATTGTCAGGAAAATCTAAGAAAATGGGATTTTCACAACCTAAAATATCCGCCACTTCTGTTGCAGGTAAATTTCTTTCACCATCTTCGACTTCTCTAGAACTAAAACCATCAGCAGTAAAAACCACTTGTACTTTATCACCATTTTCAGTATGTTGTGCGATAGTCGCACCACAGCCTAAAACCTCATCATCCGGATGCGCAACAATAACTAATATTTTATTCATTTTTTTTCACTTCAACTTCCATTGTTAATTTATCACCTTCTAGCTTTGCTTTTTTACATAATAAACGAAATTCACCATAATTTATATATGCTGCTGGGTAAGTATTTGCATCCAACATACGAATATAATCATAAAATTTATCAATAGTTATATCTTTTGGTATTTCACTTTGACTTGGCTTTCTTCTATTGAAGGTGACAACCTTGCCCTCTTGAGGGTGAGGTTGAGGTTCATTTTCAATAATAAATTTAATTAATTCGTAGGCTTTATATGCGCCATCTATAAATATCTCTTGTGCGCTACCTGATAAGCCCAAGCAAACTTTATGATAAACATCTCCAGTATCCAATTCTTGTGTCATCTTTAAAGCGGTTAATTTTGTTACTTTATGCCCTTTTATAATTAAATTCTGTAGTGGACTTCCGCCACGTCCATAAGGCAAATCTGTCATATGGACACAGACACAGTCATAGTTATCTGTAATTTCTTTAGGCACAATCCAGGACCAATGAGGAAAGAATATATATCTTGGATTGATTTTTCTAATGTTTTTTAATGTCAAATCCTCTTTATCTGTTATTAAGGACCAATTGCCTTCTAATTTAGAAATATACTTTTCATATACTTCTAAATTCCACTGCTTAATGGTTACAACTAGATAATTCATTTTTTCTATACTCCAAAAAATCACCATTCTGCTTACTTACTATATAACCAGATCGATTAAACAAACCTTTAGAGGGGATATTATTATTATGAATTATAGCCTTTAAGACTTTAGAAGGCGTCAAACTTTCTACTCTATTTAAAGCTTTTTTTGCCAAGCCTTGGCCGCTATAATTTGGTGAAATAATAATTGAAACTTCCAACTCACTGCTTTTTAAATTGTCGACCCTTAAAACTCCTGCTTGATGAGTCCCAAGCATCAGAACAAATAATTGAGATGTTGGTGAATTTATTATTTTTTGGAACCACTCAATATGTCGACTCATGCTTGGAATATCTGTATTGACAAAATATTTACGAATATTCTTAGTTTGTAAACTATATACAAAATTAACATCTTCCAGCTTTGCGGGTCTCATAAAAAATAAATCAACATAATTTTCTTTAGAGGTGATAAATTTTTCTACTCTTGAAGCGCCCCTGTCATCTACAATACTTGAAGATGCTAAAGACATCTTGCTGGTGAAAAATGACATGTTGTCGATATTTCTAGATAACTGATGCTTGCTGTCATTCAATTGAATAACATTAATAAAATCTAAATTTTTTGCAATATTTATTTGATTGTCGGCAGTAACAATCTGAATTGTTGGCAAGCCCAAACAACAGCGCTCCCAAGTCGTAGCTCCGGCTGCACCAATTGCAATATCAGAATTTGCCATGATTTCAGCCATATTACCTACATCGACTTTAACTTCTGTCTTATAAGGTAGCATAATTGCCTTAGATTTAACACTCTCAAGATGAGGCGCAGTCTCGCCCATCACAATAGTAACTTTTACATCACTTGGCAAAGTGCAAGTTTTCAGCTCATCTAAAACTTGCCCGGTAAAATCATTAACGTCAACACCGCCCATGTTAATAAGCAATTGTTTAAACTCTGGTTTGCTACGGCGCTCCAGACTATACGCCCTCCATTTAGAAAATTCAGGCCTAAGTAGTGCATATTTCGATCCCAATAACAATTCACTCCCTTCGGGAGTAAGTGCCGAATAATCCTCTTTCTGGCGACCAAATGTTTGGTCAAGCAAAATATCGCACTGGTGCTTTCGATCTGCTAAATCATCAATCACCATTAATTTTTCACAATAAGGTTTAATCCTCTTTTGCCACTGCTCATCTAAGGCGTAATGATCAACAATTAACCAATCAATTTTTTCCGCTTTGAGTATATTAATACAATCATCAGTATCTTGTTGTTGAGTCGCTCCTAGCCAGTGAGAATGCGCTAATTTATTATCAACTTCAGTCTCTTTAAACACCTCTAACTCATGAACAACAAACCCACTTGAGTGAATCTTATTTATTAAGCTTCCTTCATGTTTTCGACAAATAAATTCAACTTTAGCGCCATTGTCTTTTAGCACTTGTGCTAAAGTCAGGCAACGCATAACATGACCTGTACCCATTTGCAAAGAAGCATCAACGCGAAAAACAACCTTCAACCCAGCTCTCCATTTTTCATTAACACCTGGTACATTAATTCTGCACGCTTCCAATCCTCTGGAGTATCAATATCCTGGACACGCCATCTAGGAATTATAATGGGCGTAGAGTATTTATTGAATACTTGTTTTCTCTCGAGCCATGCGGAAAGCTTTCCCCAATAAAACTGCCCTGCATCGTGAAGCGTAATTGGTAGATCTTGAGAGCGGGTCAAAAAATGTTCTGGATAAAACATTTCTATTCCACCATTAGAGTCTTGTTTAAATGAGCGAAATATAGGAGCCGCGTAATCAGTTGCTGAAAAAGCATACTCCCAGTCACCGGCTTCTAATAAATCTAAGCCCTGCTTAAGGTCATCAACTTGAACAAATGGCGCAGTAGCATAAATGCAGCAAACTTCAGTTACAGGCCATCCTTGACTCAATGCCCACTGAGTCGCATGAGCAATAACTTCGGTCGTACCTGCATGATCATCGGAAAGCTCAGGTGGCCTTATAAATGGAATTTCGGCTCCCCACTGTGTTGCTACTTCTGCTATTTCCTCGTCATCAGTAGTGACTATTATACGATCAAAAAGTTTTGAGTCTTTCGCCGCGTCAATCGACCAGGCAATCATCGGCTTACCACCGAACATCTTAATGTTTTTACGTGGAATGCGTTTGCTACCGCCACGAGCTGGAATTATGGCCAACCTCATAGTTTAAGCAGCTTCTCTAGTTCAGTAGTAACTTGTGACTGCTGCTCATCAGACATTGTCGGGTACATTGGAATACTTAGAACTTCCTTATGATATTGCTCTGCATCTGGGCAATATCCCGCCATAAATCCCATCGCTTCATAATAAGGCTGGCGGTAAACGGGGATGTAGTGCAGATTAACGTTAATGCCTGCTGACTGAAGCGCATCGTAAAATTGGCACTGAGTTTGTTTGGTTTCACTCAGCTTAATACGAATCGGGTACAGGTGATAACTAGAATAGCTATCAGCGTGTTGTAAAGGCGTTTGCAATGCCAAGCCAGCCAATTCACTATTATAACGCTTGGCAATCTGCTGGCGTTTTGTCACAAATTCATCCAAGCGCGTCATTTGGCTTACACCTAAAGCTGCTTGGATATCAGTCATGCGGTAGTTAAAACCTAATCTGATTTGCTGGTAATTCCAGATTTCATCAGCAGGTCTTGGCTGCATTTTACTGGCATCACTGGTGATGCCGTGACTGCGATAGCATTGCATTCGGTCGGTCAATTCTGGGTTATTGGTTAGCGCCATGCCGCCTTCGCCAGTAGTGATTATTTTTACTGGATGAAAGCTGAATACTGTGATATCGCTATAACGGCAGTTGCCAATAGCTTCATTTTTGTATTTTCCACCTATTGCGTGTGAAGCATCTTCAATAATTTTAAAACCATATTGCTGACTTAGCGCGTGGATGGCCGCCATATCGCACGATTGGCCACAAAAGTGAACGGGCACCACAATTTTGGGTAACTTGCCGTCTTTTTCTGCTTGCACTAGTTTCTCAGTTAGGCGCTCTACGCTCATGTTGTAGCTGCGTGGATCAATATCTACAAAATCGACTTGGGCGCCACAATACAAAGCACAATTAGCTGACGCTACGAAGGTGATAGGGCTCGTCCAAAGCCAGTCACCAGGGCTGAGATCTAATGCAAGGCAAGCGATGTGCAACGCCGCCGTGGCACTACTAACCGCCACTGCATATTGAGTGCCACAATAGCTGGCCACGGTTTGCTCAAATAGTGGAACTACAGGACCTTGAGTGAGAAAGTCTGACTGTAACACTGCAAGAACCGCATCAATATCAGCTTGATTGATATCTTGTTTTCCATAAGGGATCATACTTGTATATTTCCTATTTTTTTATGTGATATTTTCATATGCCATACAACTATTCCTGTCTATTAAAAAAGTTATCCGATCAAGCCATTTACATATCATAACCCCTCTTCTGGTGTTGCTAACCGTAGTCGTCTTGCGGGCACTGCCCACTTGAAAATGTGATTTTTTAAATATACCAGATGCTGTCTGATTAAATTTAAGGGTCATGACAACTTAAGCGACTCTTTTCTAAACATTCCAAGCAAAACTTTATAAATATCTTGCTTGCGATTATTAAATCTAAATTCGCATT
>Ga0233442_1002172_pt1 | contig 13442 bp, 13 predicted proteins | sample SI_123_September_3_FD_182789 | JGI IMG/M metagenome (GOLD analysis project Ga0233442, IMG submission 182789) | Seawater microbial communities from Saanich Inlet, British Columbia, Canada - SI_123_September2016_150_MG | ecosystem: Environmental > Aquatic > Marine > Inlet | place: Canada: British... | reverse complement strand
AGCATGGGCCTTTTGCAATGGATAAAGTTCATTTACATGTTTCTGCATGTGAAAACTCTCAATGTACGCCATTGGTTAGAATACCCAGTAACAGTGATTGGATGGCATTGCAGGCATTAGATCAGGGCGCGCATGGTGTAGTTGCCCCTCATATTGACTCGGTTGATGATGCCAAGGCTCTTGTTAACGCAGTAAAATATCATCCTCAAGGCAGCCGGGGATTTACTCCTTTTTCGAAAGCTGGTGGCTTTACAAATACCAATGTAGATGAATATGTTGGCCGGGCAATTAATGAAATACTCAATATTGTTATTGTAGAATCCAAGGAAGGGTTGAATAATCTTGAAGAGATTTTAAAGGTGGATGCAATTGATATAATTTATTTTGGTGCTTATGACTTATCCCAAGCATTAGGGCATCCTGGCAACACCAAACATCCAGATGTTGTTCAAGCGATACAGCAGGGCGTTGAGATGGTGAATAATGCAGGCAAGTATGCAGGTGGTTTCGTTCCCCAAAATAAAGATGAAATTCAAGAGTTGCTTGATATGGGCATGAAATTTATTACTTATGAAGTTGATAGTGCAATCATCCACAAGCATGTTAGTGGTATTTCTAGTTGGTTTTCAAAAGCAAAGTAATGAGTAAGGCGGTAGTAATTATCCCAGCACGACTAGAATCGTCTAGACTGCCTAATAAGGCATTGGTCGATATTTTAGGTTTGCCAATGATTGTGCATGTGTTTAAGAGATGCTTATTGGCAAAGAGTCTCGACGCTGTTTATGTGGCAACTGATAATATTAAGATTAAAGAGGTAGTTGAAAGTTATGGTGGCAAGGTTATTATGACTTCTACTACACATCAGACAGGCACAGATAGAATTGCAGAAGCTGCACAAGGTATAGATGCAGATATCATTGTCAATGTCCAAGGCGATGAGGCTCTGGTTAATCCAGAGTACATTGACAAAGCTGTTGATAGTTTAGTTAATTCCTCTAGGGCGGATGTGGCCATCTTAGTCAATCCTTTTAACAAGAAAAACTCACCTTCTGATATAAAAGTAGTGCTCAATGAAGATGATGAGATTATGTATTTATCTAGAACGGACATTCCATCTGATGCAAGGACTGACAGTCCTCAGATGTTAAAAGCTTATCATATAGTTCCTTTTAGAAAAGACTTCTTGCTGCAATTTGCTAAATGGGGAAAGACAGAATTAGAGCAAATAGAGTTCAATGAATATCTAAGGATTTTAGAGAAGGGTTATAAAATTCAAGCGGTTCATGTGGAGAGTGATGTTGTTAGTGTTGATACAGAGCAAGACTTGGAGTTTGTTAGGAGCAAGATGAAGATGGATAAGACTGCTCAATTATATTTGTAGCTGGGCAGGTAGATGGCTGATTGGGAATACCAACATGACAACACATAATAGATTAAATCAAATTTCTGAATATATTGACAATATAAAGAAGACTGCATATTTAGATATAGAGAACATAGGAAATTTAGCCTTATCCAAGAATCCAAATAGCGATTTGGTAAAAAAATACACCTTTGAACTAAAGCCAGACAAGGTAACAAAAATATTTATAGTAAAGCAGATAATTGCATTTTATATAAAGAACTTTTTAAAGTTTTTTTTGTATTGTATCGAATGTGTAATATTTAAGATTTTTGGAAAAAAAAGCAAGGTAGACTGGAGTCAAAAAAACTTTGTGATAGATGTGTTCTTTTTAGTAGATAACATTATTAAAGACAATAACTTTAAAGAAAATTATTTTGGCAGATTGTATGATGTGTTGGAAAAACACAATAAAAATTATATCTTCTTGCCTAGATTGTATAGGTCTAGTAAAAATCCTTTTAAGTTAATAAATTTATTTAATGTCACAAATCAAGACAAAAGCAATACATTTGTGTATGAGCATGAACTTTTAAATATAGTAGACATATTTAAGATTTTTATTTTTATTGTGAAATATCCATTTAAACAATTTAAATTAATACAAAACAATGAGCATGAATTGGATGCGCACTTTAACTATGAGCTGTTTAGTGGTTTATCTGACACATCGTTTATAGCGTATGTCAGATTTTTGGTTGGCAGGAAAATAGCAAAAAAATTGGCAGACGGATCAAAAATTATTAGCTGGCAAGAGTTTCATAATCTTGAGAAATCTTTTAACAGGGCAATAAAGGAATCTAACAAAGATATAGTGGTTTATGGTTGTGAGTTCTCAATGACATATAGAGCATATATTAGTATGCATATTACTGATACGGACTCTGATATGAGAGTTGCACCTCATCAGACTTTGTTAAATGGGAGGCACAATTATAGTAATAGTGGTAAACATATTTTCAGGGATGGCTCGTCTTTAAGGTATCAAAATTTATTTAGATACACAGATGATGGAAGAGAAGGCAAAAAACCCTTAGCGTTAATAGGTTATGACATAGAAGAAGGGATAGATATTCTAAAGAAAGCTAAGAATATAGAAAAATTGAATGTCAAAATACACCCCACTACGAATGAGAGCCAATTTAATAAATATATGAAAAGTGATTGGAATTATGTATATGGTGATTTATATGAGGTGCTTAGAGGTGCAGATGTAGTATTTACACCACCTTATGCAGGCACATCGTTAGAGGCTGTTGCCTGTGGAATTCCCGTGATTATAATTGCTGATAAGGATAATTTAATCAGTCCCTTAGTGGATTATGGAAGGGGAGAGATTTGGAGTATTGCTTTTAGTGGGCAAGACACTATAAAGCAGTATAACAATCTCTTAGAATATAAAAATAACAATATAGACAAGGTTGAAAAAATAGCTTACTGGTATAAAGACAATTTCTTTATAGAGCCAACAGATGAAAATATTGCTAGAGCATTCGAATTAAACTAATTAGGAGTCAGTATGTCAGATTATTTATTTTTGACAAATGTAGGTGATGAGATTGTTAGTTCAGTTCATTTGTCTAAATTTGTTCCTAACAGAGAGAGTCAATCAAGAGTTGACATTGACTATAAAGTTGGCATTTACACTCAAAAATTTGAAAATGTTTTTTGGGAAAAACTTGGTGAATCTGGGTTTGGTGGAGATAATAATATTATCTTAAACTCTAATGACTATGATCTTGATGTTGGTCAATTAGCAGTTGTTATTCCTGTTGATATTGATGTTGATTTAAATGATGAATACACAATATTACCAGAACCATTATCTAGAAAAGTTGACTTGTCTCCAGTTAATGAGCGTGCTGCTATTTTCTTTAGAAAAGGCAATGCTTATTCTAGTTATCAAGGTGAGTTCCCGCATCAAATGAGCAAAATTAAAGGAACATTTTTGGCATTTGACTCTTTAATGAAAGGCAACAATGTGAATATAAAGACCAAAGTTGTTTTTATTAATATCCATTCTAATAAGCTTGATGAAAAACAGGTGTTTAGTCTTAATATGGCTAATACAGACACCAAAAAAACAGTATCTAGTCAAAAATACGTCCATAATTCTGCAGGAATCATAGATACTAAGGTAATTGATAATACTGAAGTGTGTTTTTATTCCGAGGGTACATTGGGTATTCCAATTTTCATTTCTTATGATGATTTTGGCTATCTATCTGTAGAGCACACACATCCACCCGCAGAACTGTTTTGGAGCAATAAATTTAAAGGGCAGCAAATATTGAAAAATAACTGGCTATCTCAATTGTCATGAGTAATTTAATTAAAAAAATTGTTAATTTTAAAGATCGTATTAATGCTAGTCCATTTAGCATTATTCAGACTAAATTTTTTAAGTCAAAATCTGATGTGTCAGATTTTTTTTCCTTCAGGTTGGGTGAGTATGAAACCATATTTATTGCTGAAAATAGCTTAGCATTGCTAACTGCTGAAACCGTGAACTGCCACCATGTTTTCCATTTTTTTGATGAAGATGGGAGTCCTTGTGGCATTCATGAGGTTGAAAGTAAGGGTTTTCATTGTAAGCTGTCTATTGATGTGAAAATGACAAGTGGCAATGAATTTGGTGGCTTTACTCATCATGTCAGATATTCAGATGAGTCACTCCAGAAATATAAAGAATTATTAGGTAATTTAGTTTTTCAGCATCGTGGATATTCCGGATTCCGAAAAGGTGTGGATAGCGGATATTCGTATGTTCATGGGAACTTTGGTGGCATATGTCTTGACAATAAACAAAATATTCAATCGTTGGTTCGGACTCGAGGGAAACATACTTATACGCCACAGTTTATTATTAAACCAGATTATAGTTATGACTTGATTTTTTCTAACCCTGTAGATAAAGAGATATGTATTAAATTTATCTTAATCGATGGTGATTCTACACAGATGTTGGAAGAGGTTTGTTTGAAAGAGTATGCAACTTATAAATTAGTATTAAATAGGTCTATTATCAAGGATAATTGCAATGTTGCATGGGAGACTAATTTACCTGTTGGTAGGTGTGTAATCTTCGAATACAATAATGGGTGCTTTGATGTTTTTCATAGTTAATATTAACAAGGTAAAAATAATGTTTAAAAAGTTTTTTAAATTTATAGTTGTATCTCCATTTTATGGACTTAATTTTCTTATTGATATACTATCCTTATTAAACCCCCAGTTTAAAAAAATTGCACTCGATCATCAACTACATCATTCAGATAGTGAGATTAAGAAAGTTAAGCATGTTAGTTGTGAAAACAAAGAAATCCAATTGCAGTTCTACACACCTAACTCACTTAATATTTTTAGGGCTGAAAGTTTTTCAGATAAGGAGCCGGAAACATTAGCATGGATAGAGGAATTTGGTAAGGGCGAAAGTGTATTGTTTGATATTGGTGCTAATATAGGGTTGTATTCAATTTATCATAACAAAGTGAATAATAGTAAGTGTTATGCATTTGAACCTTCTTTTTTCAATTTAAAACTGTTACTAAAGAATCTTAACCTTAATAATTGTCAAGATATGACGAATATTGTCAGTAATCCATTGTTTAGCACGGTAGGGTTTAATGAATTCAAGTATGGTAGTGATGTTGAAGGGGGGGCTTTATCGGCTTTTGGAGTTGATTTCGGGCATGATGGAAAGGATATAAATAGTCAGGTTGGTTCAAATGTGCTAGGTTTTTCTTTAGATTGGATGCTTGATAATGCAATTATTGAAATTCCAAATTTAATTAAGATAGATGTAGATGGCATTGAGCATATTATTCTACAAGGTGCCAAAAAAGTATTGACACACTCTGAGTGTAAAAGTATCTTGGTTGAAGTTAATGATGATTTCTCAGAGCAATCTAAAGAAGTGGACGAATTACTAACTGGTTATGGCTACATTTTAAGAGGTAAGCTTCATGGTGAGTCTTTTAACAAGCCAGGAAAGTTTTCAGCTAGCTATAATCAAATATGGGTGAAAGATAATAATCAAATATGAAAGCATTAATACTTGCAGGCGGTTTTGGAACGCGTCTTAGTGAAGAAACAGATATAAGGCCTAAGCCGATGGTTGAGGTGGGCGGCAAGCCGATTTTGTGGCATATTATGAAGACTTATTCACATTATGGGATTAATGAGTTTGTAATTTTGCTTGGTTATAAAGGTTACTATATTAAAGAATACTTTGCTAATTACTTTTTACATCAAAGTGATGTGACGATTGATATATCAAGTGGTAATATGGAAGTACATAATAATTCTAGTGAACCCTGGAAAGTGACTTTGCTTGATACTGGGCTGAATGCAATGACGGGTGCAAGAATTAAGAAGGCAAAGGAGCACATTGGTAACGAGACTTTTATGTTGACTTATGGTGATGGCGTGGCTGATATTGATATCCAAGAGACGCTTGAATTCCATAAGCAGCATGGTAAGTTGATAACAATGACTTCAGCACAGCCTGAAGGTAGGTTTGGTGCGCTCAATATTAATGAAGATAACCAAGTATCGGCTTTTAAAGAAAAGCCAAAAGGTGATGGCTCATGGATCAATGCAGGATATTTTGTTTGTCAACCGAAAGTGTTGGATTATATTGGTGAAGGTGATGATGTCGTGTTTGAACAAGAGCCTCTTGGGAAGCTTGCAAAAGATGGGCAGATTTATACTTATAAGCACAGTGGTTTTTGGATGCCGATGGACACTTTGAGAGACAAGAAATATCTTAATGATATGTGTAAGAATAATGAAGCTGATTGGATGGTTTGGGGTAAGTAATGTTTTCTAATATTTACAAAGAAAAGAAAGTTTTAGTCACAGGGCATACAGGATTTAAGGGTAGCTGGCTTTGTACTTGGCTTAATCACCTTGACGCTAAGGTGATCGGGGTTTCTAGTGGTACAGTTGGAGAGTTGTCAAATTTTTCAGTTTCAGAAGTCATGAGTGTTGTTGATGATTATAGACTTGATATTAGGGATGCCGATGCAATTAAACTGCTAGTTGAAAAAATTCAGCCCGATTTTGTTTTCCATTTAGCGGCTCAAGCATTGGTCCGCCCTTCGTATGATAATCCTTTAGAAACAATGACAACGAATGCTATTGGTACAGCAAATATACTTGATGCACTTAGAACTTTGAATAAAAAAGTAGTTGCCGTAATGATTACAAGTGATAAAGCATACGATAATGTAGAGTGGGTATGGGGATATCGAGAGACTGATCGTTTGGGAGGTAAGGATCCTTATAGTGCTTCAAAAGGTATGGCAGAGTTGGCGATTCGTAGCTATATAGAATCATTTTTTAATTATAAAGAGTCAAATATTCATATTGGTATTGCACGTGCTGGCAATGTTATTGGTGGTGGTGATTGGGCGGTTGACCGTATAGTGCCAGATTGTATGGAGGCGTGGGCAAATGGGAAAACTGTGGATATACGAAGTCCTCATGCTACAAGACCGTGGCAACACGTATTAGAGCCATTGAGTGGTTATTTACGCTTAGCAGAAAGTCTCTATTTGAATGGCCAGAATCATGGAGAGGCTTATAATTTTGGCCCAAAATCCAGTCAAAATTATCCCGTAAGTAAATTGATTGATGAAATGTCAAAATATTGGAATCAAATTAAATGGAATGATATCTCTACAGATGGAGAGCATGTTCATGAAGCGGGCTTATTGAGTTTGAATTGCGATAAAGCTTTACATGATTTGGAATGGCATTCTACTTTACAGTTTGAAGAGACGATCAAAATGACAGTTGAGTGGTACAAAAAATATTATCAAAATAAATCTCAATCAATGAGCAGCTTTACAATTAGCCAGATTGAATCATATACAAAAGTTGCTAGACTAAAAAATATCTCTTGGACTAAGAATGATTAAAGATGTTGTTATTACATATTTAAATGTGATTAATACGCCCGGTGGAAATGTGATGCATGCAATGAAAGGATCTAGTATTGGATATAAAGGCTTTGGTGAAGCATACTTTTCTAAAATTGAAAAAGGCGCCATAAAGGCATGGAAGCGCCACAAAAATATGACACTCAACTTGGTAGTTCCTATAGGTGAAATAAGATTTGTATTGTTTGATGATCGAAAAGTGTCAAATAATCAATTTCAAGAGGTTGTAATTTCAAAAGGTAATTATTGTAGATTGACTGTACCACCAATGATTTGGATGGGTTTTCAAAATCTGTCAAATGATAGCTCTATGTTGCTAAATATTGCAGATATGGAGCACAACCCTAATGAAATTGATACAAAAAGTATTGAACAAATTGAATTTAATTGGAGTAACTAAATCATGATAGTCAACTTTAAAGCATGTGTAATGAATTAAAAATTCAGGTATTTATTCTAAATAGGACGAGAAATTTTAACATATGAAGCTTGAATCAAAAAAAACACTACTTATTACTGGAGGGTTGGGTTATTTAGGTGGCAGAATATGCGAAAGCTTTATTAAAATAGGATTTAATGTTGTAATCGGAACAAGGAAAGGTGATGTAAAACTACCTAGAGAGCTTTCTGCGTGCACTGTTGTTCATACTAATTTTTACAATTATCAATCTCTCGAAAAAGCATGTAAAGGCATTGATGTAATTATTCACTTGGCCGCAATGAATGCAAACGATTGCATGAAAGATCCCGAAAAAGCTCTATTAGTGAATGGCTTAGGAACTCTTAATCTTTTGCGTGCCGCAAAAGAAAATAAAGTTAGGAGTTTTATTTATTTCTCTACAGTGCATGTGTACGGATCTCCCTTATCAGGAAATCTGAACGAGAGCTCCTTGCCAAAACCTACCCATGATTATTCAATTACACACCATGTTGCGGAAGATTATGTAGTTAGAGAGTCTAGCCAGGGCTCAATACAAGGAATTGTTTTGAGAATTTCAAATGCTGTTGGGACTCCATTAATGAAAGAGACTGATTGCTGGAGGTTAGTTGTAAACGATTTATGTAAACAAGTTGCGGTCAATAAACAAATAAAATTATTATCTGACGATAGTATAGTGAGAGACTATTTGTCAATTTCAGATATTTGCAATGCGGTGATGAAAATTACTTCTTCTGATGACACTCTGGAGGCTATAAAAGGTGAGATTATTAATATAACTAACGGCAATTCCATGACGCTGAGAGAGGTTTCGAATTTAATTGCAAGACGATCTAAAGTGGTTCTTGGATATTATCCAGAAATTAAACATGATAGAGGAAATGATAAGTACAACAGTCAAAAGCTAGTCATTTCTAATAAAAAAGCACAAAGTATCGGGCTCACTCTTGATTCAGATTTGTCGATCGAAATAGATGAACTATTAATAAAATCTAAAAAATGGTTTGGAGTTGTAAACTAGTTGTATGATTAATAATTATTTGGTTTCCGTAATAATGCCAGCATACAATGCCGAGTTGTATATTTCTGAAGCCATACAATCTGTAATTGATCAATCTATCAATGATTGGGAGTTAATTATTATTGATAACTGTTCTACGGACGAGACCGTTAAGATAGTTAAGAGTTTTCAATTTCGCCATTCAAATATTAAATTATATAGCACTGTTTTTAATAGTGGTGGACCGGCAGTTCCAAGAAATATTGGGATCAACAATTCAACAGGTAAATATTTGGCATTTATCGACTCTGATGATGTGTGGGTTGAAAATAAATTATATATACAATTACCTTATTTAAAAAAGTACACTTTAGTTTGCTCTTTAACTGATAAGATTGATTATAAAGGACATATAATAAAGTCGCATGAATGCGCTCAAAATAAAGAATTAAACGCATGCTCTGTTATTTATAAAAATAGCATTATTAATTCATCTGTTATTGTGAATAGAAATTTATTTTTGTCTACCTTGTTTGATGAAGATGAATTAATTATAGGGTTGGAGGACTATAGCTCCTACATTAGATACTTAACTTTACATGGTAACGCCCTGTTGATTGGAAAGCCTTTGCTAAAATATAGAGTCTCAAGATTATCATTGGGTTCTGCTATAGTAGGCGAAAGGCGTCTTGCAATGAGTATTTATTGTTTGATGAAAAGTATTTTGATGACTGATGACTATAGATGTCTTATAGGTGGGCTAATAGTAAGATTAAGATCTTATTTTAAGTATAGATTAGTGTCTTTTTTTTCACGTAGAAACTTATAAATTTTTGAGTAAATTGAGAATTTTAATTATTCAAGGCGGTATTGACTCAAGCCTAGTTACTGGCGAAGAGGTTGTTATTAATAACGATATTAATTTTTTACGTAAAAATGGCGTAAAGATCTTCTATGAAAAAATAAAAATACCAAACTCCGGATGGCGATCTGTTATTGGAAAAATAGGTGGCTTAATTTGGTCATTTTCTAGTTATAAAAAAGTCAAATCTGCTATTGATAGGCACAAGCCAGATATCGTGCATTTTCATACAATTGTGCCTTATTTAAGTTTTTCTGTTATTGCTTCGGTTAACAGTGTAGGTGTACCCATAGTGCAAACACTACATAATGGTCGCTGGTTGTGCCTTGAGGGTGGCTATTTTAGGAGTAATACCTTTTGCGATGATTGCGTGGGTAGTTATGGCTGGCTAGGTGTTAAGAGGGGGTGTGGCCATGGCCAACTGATTAGCCTATTATTATTTTTAAATAATTTTATTGTTCGTAAGTTTGGCTTTCTATTTAAATATGTTTCTCGTTTTATAGCTGTATCAGAGTTTGTAAGGGAGCAACACATTAAATCAGGCTTTCCAGAGAACAGGGTTACTACTAGGAATAATGGATTTAATGCTTTATCTGAGTTAGATATTGATGACTCATGGCTGCGTAGAGAGGGTGTGGTTTATGCTGGAAGACTGTCAATTGCTAAAGGTTCAAAAGTGCTTGAATATCTTATAAGCAATCTTGATTGTAAAATAAGTATTGTTGGTAATGGCCCTGAGCTTAATTCATTAAAACAATTTTGTATTGATCGACAGTTTGGCCATGTTGAGTTTTTCGGCAGATTGAATAATGAAGCAACACTTGATATTATAAAAAAGGCAGTTGTGTCTGTGGTACCATCTCAATGTGGCGATAGTTATCCAACAGTTGCATTAGAATCATTATCTGTTGGCACACCAATAGTTGCTTCTAATTTAGGCGGTTTGCCAGATATTATTAACGCTGCTTCAGGTGGCAAGTTAGCGGACTATAACAACAACGACGCCTTTCTTGGTAGCGTTAAGGGTTTGTTGAATGACAGAGATAGGGCAAAGCAAATGGGTGGTAACGGTATGACATATATCAAGAAAAATGTTAGTGCCAATAAACAAGGTGAAGAGCTCATTAGAATCTACAATCAAGTGATAAAAGATTATATATTAAGAAAATAGTGATTATAGTATTTAGCGGGGTCGATGGTGCTGGGAAAAGTACCCAAATTGACCTTTTGAAAAAACAAATTGAAGAGCAGGGGTTTTCTGTTAGCTCTATGTGGTCGCGAGGTGGTTACACGCCAGGATTTGAGCTGCTTAAGAAATCCGTGCGCATTGTTCTTGGTAAGAAGTCAATACCTTCTGGAAGAGATGAAAAAAGAGATAAGGTTATGTCCAACTCATTGATCAGCCGCTTGTGGTTGATGATAGCTATGCTAGATTTATTGGTTTTATATGCCATTACTATTAGGATTAAATCTTTATTAGGTAAGGTGGTTATTTGTGATCGATATCTGGGCGATACTTTTATAGATTTTTCTTTAAATTTTCCAAGCAGTAATTTTGAAAAAATGTGGTTATGGAAGTTGTTAGTAGTCATCTCGCCAAAACCAGATGCTAGCTTTTTATTTATCTTACCGGTTGAAGAGTCAATGCATCGTTCAAAGCTAAAAAATGAGCCATTTCCAGATTCTAAAGAGGTGTTAGAGCAACGTTTAGAAATATATGTAGCATCAAAGTTGTTTAATGGTCAAAATTGGTCAAAAATTGACGGCCTTGATTCAATAGGCTCTAGCGCTAACCGAATAAAAGATAAGGTGCTTTCTGCGCTTAATCATACCAATGCGTCTTAATCTATTATTAAAGCGTGAGAACTTTGCCCAGACATTTGAGCAAAGTTTTACCAAGTACTTGTCAGATGTATTCGGGGTTGTTGCTGTTGTTAATTGGAGGGGCGCTTCCAAAAGTAATACTTCTTTATTGGCTAATCATAAACTTAATGTTATTTATTCCAAAAGTATTGATCGAATAAAGCTTAGATCTATTGTATCTGAGTATGCTTATCATCCAAATGCACTAAGATGTTTTTTGCAAGAAACTTATATACAGCTTGCAATGTGCACTTATTTTGAATGGTTATTTGTAAAGACAAGGGTAGAGGTTAACCCGTGGATTGATGATCTTAATGGGTTGTGTATTATCCCAGGCAATCATTCAATACGCATTGTTGATCTTGAGGCATCAAGTTGTAGAGTTATATTAAAAGAAGGGTTTAATGCTCAATTTATTAAGAATGAAATTTATTTAAGAGAGAAATATAAATTTTTACCTATCCCTAAGTTGCTAAATGTTGATTCAGAAGGCTTGTGGTATGAAGAAGCGCAAGTAAGCGCACTGCCGCTTAATAGGATAGATGATCAAGGTGTTAAAGATAAAGCCTTATTATACGCACATACAAGTTTATTAAGCTTGTATGGCAAGACTTTGGAAAAAGTTAATCTTGGTGGTTACACTCAGTCTTTATATGAGTTTTGTGATGATCTTATTACCAAACTGTCTGATGTATATGCTCAGGATGATAAAGACAGAATAAAAGATATTTTAATATTGCTAATAGAAGGTTTAGGCGAGTTGAATGAGTGCGACATTGAATTAGTGCAATCTCATGGAGATTTCCAACCGGCAAATATCTTGGTTGATAATGCTGATCAACAATTATATTTGATTGATTGGGAATATACCGCTAAGCGCTCAGTGTGTTACGACGCCTTGGTTTTCGCAACTCAATGTCGATTCCCTCAGAATTTGGCTAAAAGGGTTAGAGCGATACTGAATGAAACTGATATATCATGGAGTTGGTGTATTAAAAATACAAGCACTAAATTATCAAATTTGGAGCTGGTTGTTTTCTTAATAGAGGATTTGATGGTTAGATTGTCTGAATTGCAAATTCCAAATATGATTAATAAAGATAATGGCCTAGACATTTGGATGGATGAAGTAAAAAAGATGGATTGGCTGATTCATGAGTAAAGTTAAGCGTTTAATTATGTTAAATCAGATGGCAGGCCCTCTATTTTGTGAATTGGCTGAAGGTTTGTCGAATGAATTTCCAGATGGTGTGGCATTGCACACAGGACACCCCGACGCAAAAAATATTAATAATAATGCTAGCGGCAACATTCAGCTTATAACGGCGCCAGAATATAATCGAAAATCAAGATTAACTAGAGTCTTATCTTGGGTGTGGTATTTGATTTCAACCACTAAATTAATTCTTTTTGCTAAGAAGAGTGATGGTTTTTTATTAAGTAGTAATCCACCAATATTGGGTATATGGTTTTGGCTATTGAATTTTTTTAAAAAAAATCCTTATATTGTTCTGGTTTACGACATTCATCCAGATGTATTGGTCGAAATGGGTGTGGTTCAGCAGAACAATATTGTTGTTAAAATTTGGAATTGGCTCAATAAAAAGGTTTATAGAGATGCTAAGAGTATTATCACCTTAGACAAGCATATGGCTAAGCGCCTTTCAACAAGCAATGATCTTTCCCTGGGCAAGATCAGTATTATTCATCCCTGGGTCGATATCGATTTTATTAAGCCTCTTGCTTATAAAAATAATCCTTTGGCGAAAAAGTTCAATCCTAAAGGCAAGTATGTTGTTTTGTATTCTGGCAATATGGGCATCAGTCACGATATTGATACAATGCTTGGAGCGGCAAAACAATTAAGAAATAGAGAAGATATTGTATTTTTGTTTATTGGCGGTGGCGATAAATACCAGACAGTTGTTGAT
>Ga0233442_1002147_pt1 | contig 13588 bp, 12 predicted proteins | sample SI_123_September_3_FD_182789 | JGI IMG/M metagenome (GOLD analysis project Ga0233442, IMG submission 182789) | Seawater microbial communities from Saanich Inlet, British Columbia, Canada - SI_123_September2016_150_MG | ecosystem: Environmental > Aquatic > Marine > Inlet | place: Canada: British... | reverse complement strand
TTTTCAAATGCAATTGATTTATGCACTAGTAGTATTGATAGAGAAGTGATTTTAGATAGTAGTATTTACGGTATGGGCAGAGGGGCAGGGAATTTAAACACCGAGCTTATTATTGACTACCTTAACACAACTAGTAAATATAAATACGAAGTGATGCCGTTACTTGGAGTGATTGATGAGATTTTAGCTTATTATTTCAAAAAAAAATCTTGGGGGTTTTCTCCAACACAATATTTATCTGCTTCACTGGATTGTCATCCTAATTACGCCTCTTATTTAGTGAATAAAAAAACCACACATATCGTGGACATTAGACAAATTTTAGATAAGATTCCACTAGAAAAGAGAAATTCTTTTAATAAGCAGATAGCTGATAATTTATACAAAGAATATTTATTAACCGATAAATCAAAGGCAAAAGGTCAATTAAATATTTCTAGTGATAAGAAAATACTATTAGTTGCCTCTGGTAGTTCAGTCAACGATAGTTTGGCTCTAATAAAGAATAAAGTAGCAAGTGATAATTATGTGGTGGTTGCATTAAACCATAAGCCTCAGTTTAACTGTGATTATTACTTTTTTTCAAACCAGCAAAGATTTGATGAATTTACAAATGAATTGCCATTAGAGAAGCAAGTTATTACAACTAATATTCGCAGTAAAATCTTAATAGACACAGTGATATCTTTAAAAAATATTGTTTATATTGAAAAGAATTTTGTCACTAATGTTGCAATGCTGATGATCAACTATTTAATTTTAAACGGAATTAAAAAAGTAGAAATAGCAGGGTTGGATGGATATCAAACAGGTAGAAATAATTACGCCTATGATGAAACTAATGTTATTGAAAATGAAAATTTATTCAAAGAGTTAAACGAAGCTATTAGAGACTCTTTACTGCAGTTAAAAGACACTATCAATATTGAATTAATAACATCCTCTATTTACAGGGAAGATATTCCTTTGAAAATTTTAGGCATCATCCCTGCAAGATATAATTCAAGTCGCTTTCAAGGAAAGCCTTTGTATTTAATTAATAATATTCCAATGATTAAGCGTACTTATGATCGAGTTAAAAAATCAGAGTTATTAGATAAATTGGTTGTTGCTACTGATGACTTAAAAATTAAAGAATATTGCGAGAAAGAGAGCATTCCAGTTGTAATGACAAGTAATAAGCATTTAACAGGAACAGATCGTCTTGCTGAGGTGGCTCAAAAAGAATACTACGATCTGTACATTAACATTCAAGGTGATGAGCCTATTGTTGATTGCCACTCTATTAATCAAATAGTGGACGATTACAAGAAGAATGGTCAATCTTATTCCGTTTATAATCTTTATAAAAAGATAACAAGTAAAGACGAGGTTGATTCTAATACAATTATTAAAGTAGTTGTCAATCAGAACGATGAATTAATGTATATGTCAAGGCATCCTATTCCTTTTAATAAATCAACTAATGAGGCTGTTTATAATAAGCAAGTCTGTGTTTATGGATTTACTAAAAAGGCTTTAGAGGTTTTTTCTAATAGGGATAAGTCTCATAATGAGCAGTTTGAAGATATTGAATTGTTGAGATTTTTAGATTTGGGTTATTCAGTTAAAATGTTGGAAACAACAGTGGATTCTATTGCGGTTGATGTACTAGATGATGTTAAAAAAGTTGAAAATTTTTTAAAACAAAACAACCTGCCATAATGATAAAGAATATCTTATTTGATTTTGATGGCGTTATTTTAGATAGTATGCCAATCAGAGATTATGGCTTTAAGGAAATTTTTAAAGACTTTGATGATGGCTTGGTAAATAAGTTATTAGAATACCATAATCAAAACGGCGGTTTATCTCGTTATGTGAAGATTAAATATTTTTATAACAAATTACTTAAGCAAGAGATATCAGAAGATAAGATCATCAATTATGCAGATAATTTTTCTAAGATTATGAAAATTAAATTAGTTGATAAAAGGTATTTAATAGCTGATACATTGAAATTTATCAAGGAAAGTTATAAGAAATATAATTTGCATATTGTTTCAGGATCTGATGAGAAGGAGTTGCAGTATTTATGTAAGGAATTAGGAATTGATAGTTTTTTCCAGTCCGTTAATGGTTCGCCAACACATAAGAATATATTGGTGGAAAATGTATTAGCAACCAATAGATATATAGAAAGCGAGACAATTCTAATTGGAGACAGTGTTAATGATTATGACGCGGCAACAGAAAATAATCTTGTTTTTTATGGGTTTAACAATCCTAATTTGATTAATGTGTCAAAAAATTATTTAGATAATTATATAGGGTTGTTGTGAATTATTTGGTTACTGGTGCGGCGGGCTTTATTGGTGCGAATATAGCACAAAAATTATTAGATTCAGGGCATAGGGTTGTGACTATAGATAATTTGTCTACAGGCTATGAGTCTGCCATACCAAAACAGTGCATATTTATTAAAGGGGATGTTAGCGAAGATAGAACCATTCAAAAGCTGAATAATGCGAATTTTGATGCTATTTTGCACATTGCAGGGCAATCATCGGGAGAGGTTAGTTTTGAGGATCCTGCGTACGATATTAATAGTAATACAGTTTCTACCTTGAAGTTACTAGATTATGCCGTTAAAACGAAATGTAAACGTTTTATTTATGCTAGCACCATGTCTGTTTATGGCGAACAAGATAAGAAGGAGCAATTTAGTGAAAATGATGCAACTATACCAAAATCATTTTATGCAGTTGGAAAGCTGGCTAGTGAGAGTTATCTTAGAATCTATCAAGAACAATATGGTATCAAATACACCTCGTTGCGTTATTTTAATGTTTATGGCGCAGGTCAAAATCTTGAAAATTTAAAACAAGGAATGATTAGCATTTATTTAAAACAATTTATTGATGATGCTTTTAAAAAGGTTGAAGTTAAGGGTTCGGTTGGGCGTTTTCGTGACTTGTCTTATGTTGACGATGTTGCAAGTGTTAGCATAGAATCCATTCATAATGAGAAATTCTATAATGAAGTAATTAATATTGGAACGGGTAAAAAAACTACAATAAAGAAAATGCTTCAATTAATGAAGGATTATTTAGGCTCTAGTAAAGAAGTGATTATCTCTAGAGGGACTAAAGGAGATCAATTTGGAACTTATGCTGATGTTAGCAAGTTAAAATCAATTTACAGTAAAGAATTTATTGGTTTTGATGTAGGATTGAGAAAAATGATAAAAGGTATTAAAGATGAAATGTAGACTATGTAATGTAGAGGGATCTTCGCAAACAATTAGAGCTAGCCATGTTTTTGGCGGTGAGGAGAAGCATAATTTTTGGCAATGTGCTAAGTGCGATGCTATTTATCTACACCCTCCATTGACAGATTCAGAGGAAAAGTATTTTTATAAAAAAGAGTTTGAAAAATATATGTCAACTCGCGTTGGTGACCACAGAGATTGGTCGAATGCAGAGAAGCATATTGCAACGAACCAGGATCAAGTAAAGCGCAGATGGGATTTTTTGAAAGGACACATTTTTAAAGATATGGATGTTTTAGAAATAGGCTGCTCTTCTGGTTTTATGCTGGATAAATTTAAGTCTAGTAATTGTAATGTAGTAGGCGTTGAACCGTCGGGAGAGTTTTTAGAATTTATTAAGAAAAATGGACATAAGGCCTATGAAGCAATAGAGGAGGTTCAGAGCTCTTTCGACTTAATTTGCCATTTCTTTGTTTTTGAGCATATTGCCAATCCATTTTCTTTTTTAAAAAAACAAGTGTCAATGCTTAAAGAGGGTGGCGTTATTGTTGCAGAAATTCCATCTGCCACTGACCCCTTGACATCCCTTTATAGTATTGATGCATTTGAGAATTTTTACTGGTCTATTGCGCATCATTATTATTACACACCAAATTCACTAAGATATGTTTTAGATAAGATGGGTTTACGCTATGAGTTGATTCCAGAGCAAAGATATGACTTATCAAATCATATTACCTGGATGACAGATGGCAAGCCAGGTGGTCAAGATAGATTCAAAGATGTATTTTCTAATGAATTAATTAAAAAGTATGGGCAAGATTTGAAGGATAGTTGGCAGTGTGATACTATATTTTTGAAGATATATAAATAATAATTTTATCGTGATTGAGATTCAAAAGCTTTATGATTACGTTGGTTGTATAAAGAATCAAAAAAAGGTTGATGTCCATAGTATTATCAATACAACTTTAGTAATTAACCCTTATACCACTAACTTCCCTAAAGACTTTTTATTTGACAATTTTAAGAAAGAAAATAAATTCAAATTATTTATATTTCATTCTGTCAAATTCTATGTTTTTAACATTATACGATTTATTATTTTTATACAAATTTTTTTTTATTACAAACTTTTATATAAGAAGCCAAAGTATGCTATTTCTAAGAATGATCTAATTTTAGATTTATTTATTGATATTAGTCGTGTCGTTAAAGAGGGTAATTTTTCTGAAAATTATTTTTCTGCTTTATACCCTATCTTAAAAGAAAAAAAAATTAATTATGTTTTTGTGCCCAGGTTACATGGCTTAAGCCGCAATCCAATTAAAGCACACAAACAGCTGATTTCTTTTTTTGAAATAATCAATCAAAGTAATAATTATTTTTTATTTGAATTTGAATTGTTGTCGTTTAACAATTTTTTAGAATTAATTTGGTTATGTCTTTGCTATCCGTTTAAAACGCTAAGATTGCTATCTAAAGAAAAAAATAAACAAGATGTTGTTTTTAATGTCCATTTACTAAAAGATGTTTCAAAACAAAGCATGGTGTCTTTTACTCGTTATATTTTGGGTAAGAATATCAGCAAGATAAAAAACATTTCTAAAATTTATTCATGGTCTGAATTCCAAATTATAGAGCGATCATTTAATTACGCTGTTAGAAAAAATAGCGAGATAAAAGTGTATGCCTGTCAATTCTTAGTCAACTATCCCGTTTACTTTAATATGCATGTTCAAGATATTGATGAGTTTAATGGCTCTGCTCCGCATAAAGTTTTGGTGAATGGTAGTTATTACCTACTGGAAAGAGAAAAAGTTGATTTTCAATTGGGTGTATCTTTAAGGTATCAAAATCTTTTTGACTATCAAAGTCAAAATATTGGTTCTAATGTAGTCCTCCTGGGCTCATATTTAATTAATGAAACGAGAAATATGTTAAAATCAGTTGGTAATTTTGACATTATTCTTTTTAAAGGACATCCTTTGATTGATGTAGATATTTTTCGAGATGTTATGGGTAAAAATATCAAAGTAATCAATGAAAATATTTATGATTTATTTCCTAAGACTTCTTTGATTATTGGTAGTGCCACAGGTTCTTTGGCTGAAGCAATTGCGTGCGGTGTTAGTGTTGTTGTTGTGGCGCAAAAACATGAGTTAATAACCAACCCTTTGACGGACATGGGTAAAGGAAAAATGTGGGATATCGCTTTTAATGCGATTGAAATAGAACAAAAAATGAAGAAGTTACTAAAATTTAGAACAAAAAATATGGATGAAATAAAAGGCATTGCTAACTGGTATAAAGACAACCTTTTTATCGAGCCAAGCAAAGAAAATATTGTAAAAACATTTGAATTAAAATAAAAGTATGAAAGCATTAATACTTGCAGGCGGTTTTGGTACACGCCTTAGTGAAGAAACAGATGTTAGGCCAAAACCAATGATAGAGGTTGGCGGTAAGCCTATTTTGTGGCATATTATGAAAACTTATTCTCATTATGATATTAATGAGTTTGTTGTATTATTGGGCTATAAAGGGTATTACATTAAAGAGTATTTTGCTAATTACTTCTTACATCAAAGTGATGTAACAATCGATATTTCAAGTGGAAATATGGAGGTGCATAATAATTCTAGTGAGCCTTGGAAAATCACCTTACTGGACACTGGATTAAATGCAATGACAGGGGCGAGAATCAAAAAAGCTAAAAAACATATCGGAGATGAAACTTTTTTACTAACTTATGGCGATGGTGTTGCAGACATCGACATTAAAAAAACAATTAATTTTCACGTGCAGCATGGTAAGTTAATGACGATGACCTCGGCTCAGCCTGATGGTAGATTTGGTGCATTAAATATTGGTAAAAACAATCAGGTTTTAGAATTTAAAGAAAAACCTAGAGGCGACGGTTCATGGATTAATGCAGGGTATTTTGTTTGTCAGCCAGAGGTTTTGGATTATATTGATGATGGTGATGATGTTGTTTTTGAGCAAGAACCTCTTAGAAATCTTGCAAAAAATGGAGAAATATATACTTATAAACACGATAGCTTTTGGATGCCCATGGACACACTACGAGATAAAATAAAGCTTAATGAGATGTGTGACAATAAAACTGCACCTTGGGTAGTTTGGAGTAATTAACTATGTTCGACTCTATCTACAAAAATAAAAAAGTTTTAATCACAGGGCACACTGGCTTTAAAGGCTCATGGCTCACAACTTGGCTGTTGAATTTAGGAGCAGAAATTATTGGCGTTTCTAAAGATATACCAACAACGCCAGCTATGTTTGAAGTGCTAGAATTGGAAGAAAAAATTGAGCATCATCTTATTGATATTCGTGATTTTGATGCACTCAATATGATTATCAAGAAGAAAAAGCCAGATTTTATTTTCCATCTTGCAGCTCAAGCAATTGTATCTACCTCTTACTTAGAGCCACTAGAAACTATCTCGTCCAATGTAATGGGAACAGCTCATATATTAGAGTCATTACGGTTATCTAATCACCGGTGTACGGCCATCATTATTACCAGTGACAAGGCTTATGATAATGTTGAACAAATTTGGGGTTATAAAGAAAATGATGCTATGGGCGGCAGAGATATTTATAGCGGATCAAAAGGTGCAGCCGAGTTGATTGTTAAATCTTACTATCACTCATTTTTTAAACTAGATAATTCCAATGTACGTTTGTCCATCGCAAGAGCCGGCAATGTTATTGGTGGTGGGGATTGGGCAAAAGATAGAATTATAGTCGATGCAATGATTGCCTGGAGTAAAGGAAATAAAGTTGAAATTCGTAGTCCAAATGCAACCAGGCCTTGGCAACATGTTTTAGAGCCTTTAAGCGGTTATTTAAGCTTGGGGCAACAACTTAATGCTGATATTAGTTTAAATGGCGAAGGCTTTAATTTTGGTCCGCGTGCTGAACAAAATAGAACCGTTCGAGAGTTGTTAGTTGACTCAAGTAAATATTGGAATGTTGATCATGATGATGCTTTCACAGTTACAGGTAATATTCCGTTTCATGAAGCAGGCTTGTTAAAGCTTAATTGTGATAAGGCGCTTTCTTATTTGAAATGGCAGGCAAATTTAGATTATAAAGACACGATTAAATTTACCAGTGAATGGTATTACGACTACTATCAGAAAAACTCAATGTTTAGTAAAACATTAAGTCAGATTAGTGAATATGAGAGCTCTGCTAAAGCCAAAAAATTAAAATGGACGGCGTAAGTCTTACACCTTTAAGCCAAATTCATCATCCTAAAGGTGATATATTTCATATAATGAAAGCTAGTGATGATAGTTTTTTTGGATTCGGTGAGGCATATTTGACGACTATAAGAACAAATGAAGTTAAAGGCTGGAAGAAACATTCAAATATGACTTTAAATTTAGTTGTTTTGTCCGGTGAAGTGAAATTTGTTGTTTACAATATGAGTCATAAAATGTTTTATAGTGCTGAACTGTCTCTAAATAATTATCAGAGACTCACAGTGTGTCCAGGATATTGGGTTGCCTTTAAAGGTGTTGGCGAGAGTAACATGATATTAAACCTAGCTAATATTGAGCACGATTCTAAAGAATCTGTAAACTTAGATTTAAATGCGATAGATTATGCCTGGTAAGCCTAGTATTTTAATTGTCGGTGGGACGGGTTTTATTGGAGAAAGCCTTCTCAATATTGTGCGTAATTTAGGATGGACATGTACTGTTTTATCACTTAGAAATCCTAAAAAATGTGACAAAAATACTGAGTATTTACGGGTAGATTTAACTAATACTCTCCTTACTAAAAATTTGCTGGAAAATCGTAATTTTGACTATGTGGTTAATCTTTCTGGTTATATAGATCACTCATCTTATTTTGATAAGGGGCAAGCTGTTATTGATACTCATTTTAATGGGTTGCAAAATCTTGTTAATTCACTCGATCGTAGTAAGCTAAAATGTTTTGTTCAGATTGGAAGTAGTGATGAGTACGGCAATGTTTCAGCTCCTCAATCTGAGCATATGAGAGAATCTCCAATTTCTCCATATTCCTTTTCTAAAGTTTGTGCCACCCACCTTCTTCAAATGCTGCATAAAACTGAAAATTTTCCATCGGTGGTTTTGCGTTTATTTTTAGTTTATGGTGAAGGTCAGAATGATCAACGATTTTTGCCTCAAATTATTTCTGGCTGTATTAATGACTTAAATTTTCCAGTCTCTGATGGTATGCAGTTACGTGATTTTTGCCATGTTGAGGATGTTTCACATGGGATCATAGCTGCATTAACATCCGGCAAGGGAAGGGGTGAAGTAATCAATCTCGCGAGTGGAGCTCCAGTTACAATCCGTGAAGTAATTACCAAGGTGCGAAGTATCATAGGTTTGGGTAATCCAATATTTGGAAAAATTCCATACCGTACTGGTGAAAATATGAGTCTTTATGCCGATGTTAGCAAGGCTTATGAAACCTTGCAATGGACCCGTGATATAGATCTTGATGACGGGCTGGAAAGAACTATTAACTATTATAAAAATATCTCCAAGTGATTCTAGATACTAAAGAAATATTTAACTTGATAGTTTGTTACATATGAGTCTATATCCAAAAGTTAAATATTTAGCAATATATAATTCGCTACTTTTCATTTTGATTTTTTTTGAATATAGTTTTATTTCAATAATGTTAAGAGTGGATAGTGATATATCACTATATATATCGGTATTTTCTTATAAGCTTCTAACTTATGGCTTATTGACTATTGTTCTACTTTATATACATAATAATAAGTTTAGCTTTAACAATACATTGATATTTATTCTGTTATTTTTTTCCATAATTAAATTAATTGCAGGTGGTAGTATTTCAAACACTATTCTCTCAGTTCCTTTATTTATATATACATATTATTTGGTAAAGCATCAGCCAGAAGTGTTTGCAATTACATTGAAAATACTTATTATCTTATCTAGTATTGTTATGTTGTTACAGTTTTTAGGTTTGACAGATATTGTTTATATGCTTTCTCACTCTTCTTATGACGATCTTTCTAGTTTTGTGTATTTGCAAGCAAGTGGTGAGTATATGCCAGCACACCAACATAGGCCCCATGGTGTATTTGCCTCTACAATCCAATTGACTTTATTTTCTAGTTTTTTACTAGTATCTTTATATTGGTTTAAAAAAGAGTTTTCGGTTGTTTATTATTTACTGCTCTCCATGATATTTATTCTAGCCGGAAGTACTTCAGGTATTTTACTTATGGCGGGATCATTATTAATGTCGATTTTTAATAAGAAGATGTTAATAACATTTTTTTTCGGGGTTTTTCTTGTGTATTTTATTAGTGTTTATTTTCCTGTTTTTCTTGAACAGAATTTTAAATTGGAACATTTTTATGCGAGCTTTGATAGTAGGGTGAGTTTAGAAAAAGGACATAGTTTTTACACAAAGTACCCACATCTTTCAGATTACCTTTTGATTATTGTGTATATATTAATTCCTATAATTTTAGTCTATTTAAATTTTAAGGTTAAATTTTTATTTAAAATAGCACCAATGATGATAATACCATTCGCACTTCTGCTACTTCATCCAGTAATAAATGATATGAGATTTTCCTTGTTAGTTGCACTAGTAGTTTCAATGATTATGCAGGAAAAAGATCGAGTCTTCTATAAAAAAATAGCGATCCCTTAGTTTAATTAACTTGAAATTTAAAATTATGAACAGTCCATTTATATCTATAATAATAAACTGCCTAAATGGTGAAGAATATTTGAGAGATGCAATTAACTCAATATATAATCAAACTTATACAAATTGGGAAATTATATTTTGGGATAATGCGTCTACTGATAAAAGCGCTGCAATTGCAAAGTCTTATGATAAGAAACTATGTTACTTTCTATCTGAGAGTGTTGATACTTTATACAAAGCTAGAAATAAAGCAGTTATGGAAGCTCGTGGAGAGTATCTAGCTTTTTTAGATTGCGATGATATATGGACCTCTAAAAAACTCGAAAAAATAGTTTTACTTATGGATTTAAAGCCAGATGGGGCTGCTTACGCGTCTAATTGTAGATACTTATATAATAATAAACCTAAAAAAAGTTTTTATTCTGAATCTAATGGCGACGTGCTAGAGCAGTCATTTAGCGACCTTATCTCTAAATATAATGTAGCAATAAGTAGCGTTGTTTTGAGTAAAGACTTATTTGATAGAAACCTAGGCTTTGATGGTGATTTTGAATTTACGGGTGATAAGGAGCTACTTGTAAGACTGGCATTAAAAAAGAATATGTATATAACTCGTGAGGTTCTAACTTTGATACGCATTCATAATAATAACTTAACCAATCTCTCTTTTGAAAAATTCTCAAAAGAGAACTACATGCTGTTGAAAAAGTTAATGCAGCAGAATTCATGGGTATTTGATAACAATGAGGCATTATTACTTTCAGCTATCAAAAAGACCTTGTTTCAAAAATCGATAATGTTGTGGAAGGTTGGTAGTAATTCGGAGGGTAGGAAGCTAACTTTATCACTACTTCCATCAATAAAGCATTTAATGTTTTTAATTGTCACCTTGCTTCCATCGCGCCTTTATTTGCCAATCTCTAATTTATATAAAATTTTGAAATAATATAATGATTTGGATTTCTCTATTTAGTTTTTTAATACTTTTTTATATCTATGTCGGTTATTTTTTATTACTGAAATTACTAATAAAAAATAATTCAGTGATAGATTGCAACATGGATGTGAATTATATTCCGACAGTGACAGTTTTAGTTACCGTACATAATGAGGCAGAAATAATTGTTTCAAGAATTAAAAATATTTTACAGTGTAGCTATCCTTCTGTAAGTTTGGAAGTGTTAATTGCTTCAGATGGCTCTACTGATGATACTGATCGACTAGTCTCTGAATTTAATGATTATCGAGTTCGTTTGTTTAGGCCAGAATTTCGCTCTGGAAAGTCAGACACACAAAATCAAGCTATTGAAATTGCCCAAGGGGAGGTGGTAATTTTTAGTGATGCGGATACAAGGTTTTCAGAAGAATTTATTAAAAATATTGTTCGGCCTTTTTCAGATTCACGTGTTGGCGGGGTTGATGGTCATCTGCTTTTTCTATCTGAGAGTAAAAGTGGCATCTCTCAAGGGCAGAGTTTTTACTGGAATCAAGAGCTAAAAATTAGATCGTTTGAATCTAAATTAGGGATTTTATCAGTTGGTTCTGGAGCTTGTTTAGCAATAAGAAAAGAGTTATTTCGTAAGCTTGATTCGTCAATAGGAGAGGACTGTTTACTGCCATTAAGTATAGTATCTCAAGGAAGGCTAATGATACATGAATCAAGTGCAATAGCCTATGATAAAATGCCTGAAGATAGACTTAATGAATTTAAAACTCGAGTAAGGATGACGCAGCGAAACTGGTCGGGCACATGGCTATTTTCGCATTTATTAAATCCATTTAATAAACCTATGGTTTCTTTTTCACTTTTTTCACACAAAATATTGCGGTGGCTGTCTCCTTTGTTCTTGATTAATTGGCTGATATTTTCTTTGCTTGTTATTACGAGTTCCATGGGATCTGAATTGTATTTTTTCAGTTGGATTTCGGTTGTATTTTTAGTCATTTCATTTATTGGATTTATCGCCAGTCATTTTGAAATTAATATTCCGATAGTGAAATTAATATATGGTTTTTGCCTGGCAAACGCAGGTTTTTTTATAGGCGTTAGTCGGGCAATGTACGGTAAAAAAATTTTATTTTATAAAGCATAAGTGCGTGCAAACCTCTTAAAAATTAAATGAGTAGTTTTATTCCATTTGCATTGCCTGATATTGGCAATGATGAAATTAACGAAGTTATAGATACACTAAAAAGTGGGTGGATAACAACCGGTCCAAAGGTGAAGCGATTCGAGTCCGATTTTCAAGATTTTATTGGAAGTGGTGTAGAAGCGATTGCGGTTAATTCTGCTACATCCGGACTACATTTGGCTCTTGAAGCATTAGGGGTTGGAGAGGGTGACGAGATAATCATCCCAAGCTTAACCTTTACAGCAACTGCAGAAGTGGTTAGATATTTAGGAGCTAATGTTAGAATTGCGGATATTAACCCTATTACTCTAAATATAGATATTCAAGCAATTAAGGCTGAAATTACATCGAAAACTAAAGTAATTATGCCAGTGCATTATGCTGGATTGAGTTGCAATATGGATGAAATATTATTACTAGCCAAAGAGTTTGGCTTAAGGGTGGTTGAAGATGCTGCGCACGCATTACCAACAACTTATAAAGGCGACATAATTGGCTCTCTTGAATCTGACGTTACTGTGTTTAGTTTTTACGCTAATAAAACTATGACTACGGGCGAAGGCGGAATGGTAGTTACGCGTAATGCAGAACTTGCAAAGCGCATGAAGATAATGCGTTTGCATGGCATTGATAGAGATGCATTTGACCGTTTTCAATCTAAAAAACCAGTATGGTATTATGAGGTGGTTGCGCCTGGATTCAAATATAATATGACTGATATTGCTGCAGCAATGGGTATCCATCAGTTGAAGAAATTACCAGGATTTTTAGATAGAAGGCAATATTTAGCAAAACGATATTTTGACTCACTGTCCGATTTGCCTTTAACTCTTCCGATGGATGATGTGGATGGTGGATCCCACTCTTGGCATTTATTTGTGATTCGCGTACAAGATAACTCACCAGTAAATCGAGATGAATTAATTCAAATTTTAAGCGACGAAGGTATTGGTTCGAGCGTTCACTATGTTCCTTTGCATCGCCAACCTTACTGGCGTGATAAATACCAATTAACGATTGACATGTTTCCAGTAACTGATAAAGCATATCAAACCATGTTAAGTATTCCTTTGTATACTACCATGTCTGATGAACAACAGGATCGAGTTATCCAGGTATTACGAGAAGCGTTAACATGATGAAGCGATTATTTGATTTAGGTGCCTCTTTTTTTGGATTGATATTGCTAGCCCCTATTTTTGTATTGTCCGCACTTTGGATTAAAATTGATTCAAGAGGTTCTATATTTTTTCGCCAAGAGCGTGCTGGCTTTCAAGGTTCTCTTTTTCGAATTCATAAGTTTAGAACAATGGTTTCGGATGCAGAAAAAAAAGGAAATCAGATAACAGTTGGCGCAGATTCACGCATTACTACTGTTGGGGTTTTTCTTCGTAAATATAAGCTAGACGAACTCCCACAATTGATTGATGTACTTGTTGGAGATATGAGTTTAGTTGGCCCCCGTCCTGAGGTGCCAAAATATATTGATTGCTACTCT
>Ga0233442_1002146_pt1 | contig 13600 bp, 13 predicted proteins | sample SI_123_September_3_FD_182789 | JGI IMG/M metagenome (GOLD analysis project Ga0233442, IMG submission 182789) | Seawater microbial communities from Saanich Inlet, British Columbia, Canada - SI_123_September2016_150_MG | ecosystem: Environmental > Aquatic > Marine > Inlet | place: Canada: British... | reverse complement strand
TTAACCATCTCACCATCTCGAGAACAGACACCAACTATTTTAATCTTATCCATAGTAGATAACAGCGGTAAGATGCGATTTTTAGCATGGTTTCCCAAGCCCCAGACGGCAATATTCAGAATAGTCATTTACGAGACTTTGGTCCTTTCCAATTCTCAATTTTCACCTGCCTAGAGCGTGCAATGGTCAGCGTATCAGCGGCAACTTCTTTAGTAATAGTAGAGCCTGATGCAATCGTTGCATTAGCATTCACCTTTAATGGAGCCACTAAATTACAACCAGATCCAACATAAACACCCTCTTCTATCGTAGTACGATTGGTCTCCACTCCATCGTGATTACAGGTAATCGTTCCTGCGCCTATGGTGACGCTCTCTGCCAAATCTGCATCACCCACAAAAGCAAGGTGATTAATTCGACATTTTGAAGAAATATTTGCACTTTTAATCTCAACAAAATTACCAATCGACACATAATCCCCAATCGATACATCAGGGCGGATGCGCCCATAAGGGCCGATAAAGCAATTTTCTCCAATAACTGCATCCTCTACAAGAGAAAATGGATTGACTACACTCCCTTTACCAATAGTGCAGTCTTTAAGAATATTATTTGCACCAATTACGACATTATCCCCCAGTCTAACATCGCCTTCAATAATTACATTTAAATCAATTTTTACATTTTTTCCACAAATAATTTTTCCACGAATATACAGTCGCTTGGGGCACTGCACATCAACCCCCGTCGCCATCAACTCGATCACTTTTTGCAAGGCAACCTCTTCATCTAGTTGAACTCTTTTTTTAATTTCGTTTATTGTATCACTATTCATATTAATTCTAACTTCCTAAGATGAAGATAGTAGTGGTCCATATTTATAAGTAACAATCATTGCAGGAACAACAGCAAGTATTGCGGCAACCACCTCCATTTCAGGTTGCAGCACAGACCAAACTACCAATGGAAAAATCCATATTATATTATACAAAGTAACAGCTCCTGTCACTTTTAAATGGCTACCCGTTATTCTCGCAAGATTTTGATAAGCATGACTACGATGCGCCAAATACCACTTTTTAACTAAAATAACACGCATAATTTGAGTTACCGTTGTATCTGCAAAAAAATATCCAAATACCGTGATCCAGCTCCAAATTGATATATCATTGTTTAACACTGTAAATAACAGTAGTGATCCAAAAATATAACCTAAAAAAACACTCCCTGCATCTCCCATAAAGATAGTGGCTGGTGGCCAGTTAAAAAACATAAATCCACTAACTGTAGCCGCTATCAATATAAAAATAGTCATAATTTCAACAGGCCCTTCAGTTAAAAACTGCACAGTAGCAAGTGTTAAACTGATAAATATTGCCCCAGATGCAGCCATACCATCTATTCCATCCATAAAATTATAGGCATTCATCATCCAGACCATAAAAAATAGTGCGGTAAGGGTTGCTATTAAAAATGGAATCGACTCCAATAGTAGTAAATCCCCATACTCTAGCCAATAAACAGCCCACCCCCCAAGAAGCAGCTGGATAGCTAACTTGATTTTAGCTTTTATATTTTTTACATCATCAATAAAACCAAATAATGTAGCAAAAAATCCACCTAACCCAAATATACAAAACACTTGATCTGATATTTCATCGGCATACCATAGCGCAAAAATAGTAAAAGAAAAAAGCAGGGAAAAAACTATTCCGCCACCTCTTGGTGTTGGGACTTCATGCAGAGTTCTAAAATTTTTAACTGCCAAAATTCCCATTATTAATGCCACCTTTCGATACAAAAAAAAACCAATCCAACTTACAATAAGCACAGATCCGTAAATGTATATAGCCAAAGAGCTAAATAAAACATCTCCAAAGTTAACCATAGCTATTTTTTCCATATACATTCAATCGACTTTCTATGGGTTTTTAACTCAATAATACAGACTCTCACCCTATCTCCAATATTTAATATAGAAAAAATGTAATAAATCAGCAGATAAATATTTTGTTAAGAGTTGTAAACTGATTCTAGGATGCCTCAGACAAAGTCCTGCCAAACTAAACGTAGATAACAAACCCTGTATAAGATTATTTTTGAAGCAGTGCGCCGTATAAATAATCAAAAATCGTATTTGGAACATGTTGAGAATTCTCTGCTTTTCTGATAATTGAGTTGGACTCACCTGGGTTCGTTGAAGCATTGTCATAACCTCAAGACTCTGTGCTTGGTAATCTTTGGAAGTATTATCACTATGAAAGCGGATACTAGTGAGACACTCTGGCACAAAAGCCAAATCGTAGCGCTGAGCTGTTCTTAACCAAAGGTCCCATTCTTCAACATACTCAAACGACTCATCAAATCCTCCCAGAGAAAGGCAGATTTTCCGATTGATGACACAGCTTGACATAGAAATAAAGCAATCGCGCATTAATGCCAAAAAAACACTTCCTTCTGCTAATTCACGCTCTTGGGAATATGGCATGATACCTTCCCCAAACTGGTCGATACGCATCGCATCTGTATAACAGAATGCACAACCTCTTTCCTTTATGGGCGACACTAAAGCCTGTTGTTGCAGGAGTAGCTTAGAAGGCATCCACAGGTCGTCACAATCCAGAAATGCAAGATATGTTCCATTAGCATGTTTTATAGCTCTATTTCGTGCAGACCCAAGAGGAATCAAATCAGGGTTATAAAAATACTTGATCCGTGTATCAAAGCTCTTGGCAATCTCAGCACTATCATCAGTTGAAGCATTGTCAAAAAAAATAATTTCCCAATCTTCAAACTTCTGGGTATAAACACTTTCAATCGCTTCTTGTAAAAATAAAGCTCCGTTATGGCAATTCATTATGATGCTAAAAAAAGGTGTATCTTTTTTATGTATTAACGTGTTATTAATCACAATTTAAAAGTAGGGTAATTGAAATGATAGGGTGAAAAATATATTATTATGCAATCCATATTATATGTCTATGTTACTACAAAAGCATATATCTGCTAGCTTTCGGATAACGCCTGCGCAGTCCTCTACCTGCTAAAGTGTCAAGATGTGTAAACAACCTTATAAATCAATTAAATTATTTGCTTCTTCATACCAAACATAGCTCTCTTTAGGGGTTTTCCAATCGCTTCCATAGGTAAGTTCTAAACATTGTTCCGAATCAATTGGTACTTGTATTTGAGTGTTGTTATATTGAATAACATGGAATTTCATTAAATCAGTTGGGTAGCTGTACCCTGTATAATTGAGCAATTTAATTCCATAACTATACAACATATTTTTTACACTATCAGGTAGAATAAGTTTGATTAATAGAGATAGTTTATTTAGAATAATCTGAATAGCCCTTATAAAAATATTCTCAAATAATTTAATTTTTCTCCCTGAACCACTCCAAATTACCCCAACACAATATAAGTAAGTTTTCGCTATAAATGAATGTGGTGGAATAGCCCATTTTATTGACGACAACTCACCTTCAACCTTGTAAAAACTGATGTCAATTTTCTTATTTTCTCCATAAAAATGTAAACAATCCATATCTCCAAAAACTTTCTCTTCTTCATATCCATTATCAGTAAAAATATTAATAATTTCATCTTTTGTTGTCTCACTATCCCATACTGCAAAATCTATATCATGATCCCACGGTAACAATCTTCCTTCTCTAACAATACCTAATAATGTACCGTGACACACCCAGAAATTAATATGTTGTTTTTGCAACATACGGCAAACTTTATGAAATTCTTTTTCATCTATATCATTCATACCTCTACTTCCTTAAAACAATTCTCATTAGAACTGGATTATCATCTTTATAAACAGATAAATTATTCTCTTCGGTAAAATAAACCAAATCAAAACCCAGCTTTAAAACACTTTCTAAAAACTTCTTGGAATTGATAAATCTACGTTTATGATCTGTTAAAAAAGTATCCTTACTGCAGTACTCTCCTACACCATACAATGGATCTTTTACAGTTCTAACTTCAATACAAAGTAGACCATTTTTTTTTAAAGATTGGTAAAGATTTGGTAACAATAACTCCTCATCCTCTTTGGTAATCGAGTGAATGGTAAATCTTGAGTAAAAGGCATCTATAGCACCATAAATAGAGTAGTCTTCCTTTACAAAATCTAACGCCATAGGCTGTAAATACTTGCCAACTTCAGAATGTAGCTTCTCTTTTTCTATATCAATAGCGACAGTACTTTGATCTATCGCTATAACATTAATATAGTGGTGTGCAAAATAAACAGCATCCCTACCATTGCCAGATCCTAGCTCTATAACATTGATACCCTTCTTGGAAAAGAAATTTTTTAAACAAAAATCAGCAAAAGTACTACATACACTAATCCCTTGATCTTTTCCATGTTGTTGGTAATAATTATTCCAATATTTTTTATCCATTATAAAACCTATTTATAGAAATTAAATGTAAAGTTTATTCCGCTGCATATACTACTATTGATCGTAAAAATATAAATGAAGGTAAGGCTCATAATAATTTCGATAAATTATAATCAAACATAACGTCAATCAACAATACCAACAGTAAAGAATCAGTACTACTGAGTACGTGAATCCAAAATGGATGTATATTTATAATACCGCTCGGCAATTTTTTAATATATGTGAAATTATATTAATCAAGATTAGAAGATACTACTTCTAAAAACTATAAGTATACTATATAAGTTATTCCCTGTTAATTATATATCAAAATACTCCATTTTTTGGAGGTTAAGGTTATATTTCTCTGATAATTTTTTATTTGATTTCATGTAAATTTTTTTAAGACAGGAAATATCCCCATTAGACAAGTTAATTTCCTTACTTATGTCTTTATAAGGCATCTTAATGTATGACATAATATCTAATAACCAAGGATATTTTTTTATAGTATGAAACCTCATATTGGGGAGATACTTCAACTTGAATGGGTATAAAAATCTTATCAGATCAAGACTATCAATACTTTTGGAACCTTCATGTAAAGATCTATTATTTCTTTTTTTGGTATTCCTAATAAATTCCTCTTCTATTTCACCACCCAGAAATTCAATAATACTTGAGTAAAAATCAAATGAGCTTGTAGTTAATTTCTCTTGGGTTGATATAAAAATATTTTCTTTGCTAAAGTTTTTCTCAAAACCAGATATGGTTTGATAATAATCAATACCTTTATGATACTGCTCATTTTCATTTATAAATTTTGATGTAAATTGTTTAAAAGTTTTTTCATCGAGAGACCTGTGCCACTCTGCATATGCTGAAGGAATCCAGGTCCACTGTTTTCTGATAATAATAATGATAGATACGTCAAAAAATTCTCCGAAGACATCTTTGATTTTTTCTGAAATAAATCGAGAATCAAGAAAGCAATTTTTTTCTGCATATAAACCTTTGAAGAAAAATGAAGACATGGGCCCAGTTGTAGAGATAAATATTCTCTTTTCCTTGATTAGTTTAAGTGTTTTGAGACCTTCCTGTATATCTTTATCCTCTTTATCACGGTATAAAAAATTCTCAAGTAACACCTTAATCTTGTAATTATATTTTAAATATTCATCATCAAAATTTTGTCTCAAAAACTTATAATTTGTATTTGGGGCAAAACATTTCACCCCTTTAATGTTTGGCATAATAATCTCATTCAATGTAGTTGATCCTGTTTTGGGATAGCCTAAATGGAGAAATAGTTTCTTTTTATGCATTTTTCGCACTCACTGACTTAATATTGAAAATTGTAGGATTGAGTTTTATTTTATTAATACAAAATTTAACCAAGTAAATATTCCAAAAAGCAATCGCTACAAGAGCTGCAAAAGCCATACCTAAAGCACCATAAAATTTTATTAGAAAAATGCCTAATATAATTTTCAGAAATATAGAGATATAAAATGCTTTTAATGTTGTTTTTTCATTTCCACTAATGTCTAAAATCCACCCATTACTTCCTGATATAACGTTAATTAATTGTACAGAGGTTAAAACTAAGAGTAGAAGATATTGGCTCTTATATTCAGCTCCATAAATTCCTAAAATTTGCTCACCAAAAATAACTAACATTACAGTAAAAATCAAAGCAAAAAAAGTCATAAATCTTGCATAGTATGTAATTCTTTTCTGAGTCTCCTTGAGGGATTTATTATTGTAATATTCAGAAAGTTCGGCGACAATACTCATATTAACTCCGCCTAAAATAAAAGCTAGTATACTTACGATCTGAATTACAACTCCGTAAAAAGCTATGTCAACAGGTAACAAAAATATTTCGATTAAAATGATATCAATATAAATGAATAGAACTCCTGCCCATTGACCAAATATAAAATTACGGTTTATATATTTAGGTCTTTCTGAATTAACACCATGTTTATTTAAATAATATGAGATAAGAAGCAAGACATAAGATGTCATCGTCAAAATTGATCCTATTAGAATCCACTCAGTATCTAACAAATTAAAGAAATAAGAAAAACTTATAAAAACCAACCAAAGTAAATAAAAAAAAGTCTGCATTAAGCCAGAATGTATTGATTTCTTAATGCTATTTAAAAATTGTTGATATAAATTAATAAAAAATAATGGCACCACGAAAAGAAATGATAAAAAAGCAATATTTACTGAAGATTCTATTTTGTATTGTGAGTAGATGTAGAAACTTAACATACAGATTAGAATTAAAATTAACCCCCTAACTTTATACCAATTCACCATATTAAAAATTGAATTTATCTTTTTTTCATGATCTAGACCATTTTTTCCCCATTGCTTAACAAAAACCGGTAAGCATCCAAGAAGCGCTATCACAGCCACAAGTTTAGCAATCGAGCTCCCAAAAATTAAATAACCATAATCAGTTGTTGAGAGAATTCGTGCAAGAAAGATGAAAACAATAATATTTAAAAACCTTCCAAAGCCATGTGCGGCAATTGTTAATAGAGATCTTTTTAGTAAACTTGAATCAATCATCTACGCAATCTTCAAAGTAAGTTTTGTAAAATAATTAAAAATAGCCGATAAAAAACTTATTTTATTTAATCTTATTACAAATTTACGAATTTTTCTGTTTTTAATTCTCATATATGGTAATTTAAAAATAACTAAGCCAAGACTAGCAACAACCCTATTAACACCTATGTATACTTAGGTGTTAGAATAAACCTTAAGAGGCAACCATCTTAAATATATAATGTGATATTTAACCTGCCTTTTTTAATCTAAACTATATTTTGTTAGTCTTTTTTTATGATTAGTATAGGCGCCTATTGCCTCAAATAAGGTTCAATTATAGTCATAAAAAAAGTTAAAATAAAATATTTATAATCTTTGATTTGTTTTGTTGTTAACAATAAGCAATTTCTTTATAAAACCGAATAACACAAAGAGAGATGCAAAAAAGAAAGCATTCCTAAAATTCATAATATATGAATCATAATTTACTTCGATTGAAAACAAACTATATAAAATACTTAAAAATAAAACGATATACGACGCATCATTGAAATAAAAAATTCTCGCAGCCATTAATGTTAAATTTATTAAACCTATTAGCATTAAGGGCATAATAAATACTGAGAATATTCCAAAATCAGCAATGGCATAGCCAATTAAAGATGGCGCTTGGAATTTAGAATAATTGATGCCATACATAGGAAAAAGATAGCTTTCTTGCAAATTATTTTCTGGTTTATTTTTCCATATAAATCTTGGAATTATCATTGTTACAGAATTGACAAACAACGATCCATATGGAATATTATCTGATTTTGACTGATTTAACTGCCAATCTAATATCATAACATTGAATTTCGAAATAGAGGGTCGGTTAATCAATGAATCAAGCTGCTTATCAGGTAGGATCAATTTTTCAGACGATAAATTTAATAACCCTTCAGCCAATATTGAGTCTGCGGTCTGACCACTAGTATAAGCATAAGGAGATAAAAATGCTGACCTTGCATTCTGAAAAATATTGAGAGCTAAGTATCCTAATAAAATTACTATTAAAAGGTTTTTAATTGTATTTATCTTAAAAAAATGCAACTGATTTATCTTAATATATAAAAATAGAAAGAGAAGCAGGGATGTGAGAATACTGGCCCTTCCAAAGATTATGGACAATAGCATTGTCAACATAAATAAAAAGAATAAATGAAATCGTTTGTAATTTTTATTACTAATTATTTTTACCGAAACAACTGCTACCGCAGAAAATATTAAAAAACGAATTGATGAATAAATAAATAAATACCATACAGGCAGGGATACACCTTGCTGATTAAGCTCACTGATCAAAAATGCTTTAGTGATTCCATATTCTAAATAACCATAAACAATAAATAGAACTAGCGAATATACAAGCACTGATATTTTAATATTATCTATTATTCTTACCTTTTCAATAAAAGCATCTAAGTTCACAAATCTTTTATAAGTTTGAAAACCTTTACTATTTGATAAAACAAAATTTAATAGCCATAAAATTACCAATGAAATAATAACTATTAAAGTTGATATTATCACTAGCCAACTATTAGAGGAATATGAACCTGGATCGATGATAGCTATAATTAAAGGCCAAATTCCAAAATACAAACAAGACATTAAAATAAAAACATCTATAATGTCTAATTTGCGCTTATAAGCCTTATATTGAGAAGATATTGCTCCGAATACAATTAATGCTATAAGAGTTATCACCATACTTCTAGCAAGAATATATTTAATTTAATAATTCACTCCAATATTTAATTTCATTGCTATTAGTTTTTGCATATTTTTCACAAAAACTATTTCTAGCAAGCTGAACATCATTAGAAGACCACCATAAAATTAGTGATTCATTTGTTTTATGCTTATTAATGAAACGAGCAAGGCTCTCAATACTTCTATGATAGATACCGACCTGCTCAAGCATTGCTAGATCATCTTGCGCCTCTTTTCTCCAAGCCCACTGGTTAGGATCCCAATAACAGCATGAAATATAGTTATTTGCAAAAGCTTCCAGAACTGCAGTTGAATTATATGTAAAAATATTCAAAGCATTTTTTTTCATTAAACCAACTAACCCTCTTCTTCTTCCAGAGAGAAAATCGAAACCATTTTTTTCAAGATAATATTGATCATTCCAGCCATAATCATAATTATAAGGTCGACAAAGAATTCTCGTTTTAACATCAATACTTATATATCTACTAAGAGATGCCAAACTAGTTAAATAATTTGCAAAGATTGGGCCTTGTGGGGCAGACCAACCTGTGTAATAGTATCTTGGCAATGAAGCAAGTATTAGCAATATTTTGTTATTAGTTTTTTTAGGCGGTTTATTATTTCTAAAATCACCTATTCCGCTCAAACGTGCAACTGCATTAGAATTGTCAATTTTTTCATTTTTCTTATCAAGCCAACCGCTGCTTAAGAACTTATCGCATACAGCTAACTCTACATCTTCATCTGTGATTACATCAGATTGTCCATAATTACTTCCATGCTGCATAATTAGATACTTACATTTATTGTTATTTGATTGAAAAGCAACCCAAGTCTTGGCTAATTCTCCAGCCGCATTAGGATTAGCAGTTATAAATACCTTCAAATTTATTGGAAGAGTTTTTTTAGCAGTTTCAAGCAGATCATTCAGTTGTTCGTAAAAAATAATCGGCAAATTACTTTGGATTAGTTCTAAAGCCAATTCATCAAAATCATTATTTATTTCAGTATTATCAATAGCAAAATCAGATTTTCTTCCTAATTTATCAACTTCTATTCCATTATTTTGGTACTTTTGGCAATATATTGGCCTCCAAATTCCTTTAAAAAATCCAGTAAACAGAACCTTAAAATCTAAGTTACTATTTGAAACTAGAATTTCACCCTTATAAGAAATTATTTGAGATAATTTTTCTGCAATATATATCAAAAGTGTATTTCTTTTTCTTCTTCCAATTTTTAGATTTTCCTTGTCCGGATCGAGCTCGTTAGAATACCCCCATATATTTCGCGCTCTAATAATCTGACCATATATCTGATGGTTTAATTTATCGCTAAATAATTCACAACTGAATTCATCAGAATTAAAAGCAATTGTTTCATTTTTTTCATTGATTAAAAACACCCTAACTTCCTTGCCTAGGTATTTATTAGCATTGATCAAGGTTGCGTATCTTTCATACAAAACATCCAAATATTGCCTTAGCCAAGAGCCAATGATGATCTCCCAAAACCTTATAGGATAATTATTATTACTCTTTTTATTAAGAACTTTTACAACTAATGGTAATATATTTGAATAGCATTCATCAGTCTTGATTTTTGCAGTCTTATGAAATTCTTTATTTCCCAGAATATAGGGTACAACTTGATTGTTTACTAGCTCTTCATGATATTGTTCATCAGAATCCAGGCACCAACGTCCAAGAAAAAAATCATTATTGTAAATACGATCTAATCGAGATAATGATAATTTATTCATAAATTTTTTGCCACACTTGTTTTATTTACAGAATCTTCAATTAAAAATTACGCCCGTGCTTATACCATGCCAATATCAACATCTATAGCTTGTAGCTTGTAGCTTGTAGCTGTATTTCTAGCTTCACCAAGCACTGTATGTGTAGGCGCATAAAAACATTTAATACTAATATCATCATAAGAATTAACAATTTCAGCACTTTTGTCTGAAGGTTGATTATCCCAAAATATTATCTTCCAATTTTTATAGGTTTGGGAAATTACATTATCAATAGCCTCCTTCAAATATGTATCACCATTAAAGCAATTCATAATCACTGAGACTAGTGGTTAATTATTTTGCATAAAACCTTATTATTATCTTTATAATAAAATCTTGCTCATCTTTTGTACAATCAAAATGGCAAGGTAGGGTTAATATTTCATCATATGCCTTTTCTGTAATTGGGAGTAAGTAGTCAGTTTTGTATTTTGACAACAAGTGATTAGGCTTATAATGCACTCCACATTCAATATTACTATTAATTAAATACTCTCTTAGCTTATCTCTTTTTTCTGCATTTATAACAAATATATGGGGGAGTACTTCATCAAAATTAAAATCTAAAAACTCTATCTCTTTTATATCCTTTAACCCATTTATATAGTTTTTAACTATCTCTTGTCGTTTCTTCTGAAATTCTAAAATTCTGTCAATTTGAACTATACCAATCGCAGCCATAATATTACTCATGTGGTATCTAAAACCCTGGTAACTTACATCAAAGTCCCAACTTCTCTGGCCCGAGTACCTTTTATCTGTATCTTTTTCTACTCCGAGCAACCTTCCATCTTTAATTTTTTGGATAAACTCTTTATCATTCGATAAAATTGCACCACCCTCACCAGAAGTGATATTTTTAATGCCATCGAAACTAAAACAAATAATATCACCCTCTATTCCGATAAGACTTCCATCCCTCTTACTTCCAAAAGCTTGTGCCGCATCCTCTATTACTCTAAGATTAAACTCTTTAGCTAATTTATAAACATTATCCATGCCCTTTGAGCTGCTTGCATAATGTACGGGCATAATTACTTTTGTATCCTTAGTTATTCTTTTTTTAGCATCCTCTACATCTAAAAAAAGTGTTTTTGGATTTATCTCACATGATACTGGCTTTGCGCCAGTTGCCGATATAGCTTGATATGAAGCTATATAAGTTAAAGACGGAACTAATACTTCATCTCCAATACCGATATTTAAAGCACTAAGCGCCAAATGTAAGGCGGAAGTACCACTATTTACACAAACAACCTCCTTGTCTGTTCGCAGGAAGTCCTTTATTTTATTTTCAAATAGCATAACTTCAGCACCCATACCAAGAAATTCTTTATCAAGAACACCCAAAACAGCTTTTTTCTCGGCCACAGATATAGATGACTTTGACAGTCTTATCTTATTCATCTTGTGATCTTTATCCAATAACTGCCATGATCGTGTTGTCCATGTTCAATTTTTTTAAATCCGGCCCCTTTAAGGAAGGAGGAGTGTTCATCTATAGTTCTTAAATACCCCCAAAATTGCCCCTTATCATAAATCCCCAATATACTTAGAATATTCTTAAAAAACATTTTTATATATCCTTTAATGCTACCGTCATCCACAAAAATCTCTGTTAAGTAAAACTCGTCAAATTTATAATCAAAAACTATTTTTAAAAAATCACTATACTGCTCATCATTAAAAACATAATCTATACTGCTGCAATAGCCAAACTGATATTTTTTCTCATTTTTTATACTTTTTGGGAATAATCCAGATATAAACTTTATGTTTTTTCTATTTTCAATCCAACGAGAATTATTTGATGGCTCTATTGCTAATATAAATTTATCGCTATTATTAGAAATGTAGTCCTCTATAATTCCATTGCCACAGCCTATGGATAAAACCTCATCATAGTCCTTGGAAAACTCTAACAAATCTTTCGCTACGTTTAGTTTGTTACTTACCCAGTTTTTAGGTAGATCATCAAATGATTTAAACTTTTCATAAAACTTTTCATAAAACTTTTCATCGGCAATATTCACTGAATCCACATCTATAAAGTCATTGAATTGTATTCCAAACCACTTAGTTTGCCATAATTTCCTCATAAATCCTCCCAATTATAATCAAACGCATTCAGGTCAATATTTACACTCTCATCAGGATTATGCTCTATGCTTGCCAAATTAAGCAGCATATTCTCAACAGATACCCCCCTAAAGGAAACCCATAAACCAGGATCCACTGTCAACCTTTGGTAGTTATTTTTTGATAGCCTAACACTATAAAAGCTATTGTCATCATAAACCACAAATTCAATCTCGCCTATCACAACAATTAAATTCAATGTCATTTCAGTATGCTTTTTCCAGCCTTTAGCCTCGCCCTGATTAACGGTTGATAAATAAGCCTCCCCAAATCCAGAAAATCCATCATCGCTTGCCTTCATGGCATGAAAAATATCACCCTTAGGGTGTGTGATTTGTTTTAATGGTGTTAGGGTTACGCCGTCCATTTAAGTGATTTAGACTTGGCAATATTTTCATATTCACTAATCTGTTGAATTGTTTTAGCTATCATATCTTCATTATCTTGATAATGATCATAATACCACTCAGAAGTAAATTTAATGGTATCTTTATAATTCAATGTCGCTTGCCATTTCAATAACGTAAGCGCTTTATCACAATTAAGTTTCAGCAATCCGGCTTCATGAAACGGAATATTGTCTGTTATGGTAAATGCATCGGACACATTATCAAAATGCCAATATTTACTCAAGTCTTCAAGTAACTGCTTTACTGTATGGTTTTGTTCAGCTTTCGGTCCAAAATTGAATGCCTCACCGTGAAAATTATCATCACCATAAAGTTCAGTACCTAAATTTAAATACCCGCTCAGAGGCTCCAATACATGCTGCCAAGGTCGTGTCGCCTCAGGACTACGTATTTCTACACTCCGCCCCTTGCTCCACGCCTCCATACAATCAACAACAATTCTATCGTTTGCCCAATCTCCACCACCGATAACATTACCAGCCCTACCTATGGCTAATTTTATATTTGACTTATTG
>Ga0233442_1002130_pt1 | contig 13686 bp, 14 predicted proteins | sample SI_123_September_3_FD_182789 | JGI IMG/M metagenome (GOLD analysis project Ga0233442, IMG submission 182789) | Seawater microbial communities from Saanich Inlet, British Columbia, Canada - SI_123_September2016_150_MG | ecosystem: Environmental > Aquatic > Marine > Inlet | place: Canada: British... | reverse complement strand
CGCCCGGGCCGGTGGGACTTTAAGGGGGTGGGTGGCGGATTGTGGGGATTTTAGATCGGTTAGAAAATAGCTCTGGAATTTCTAACCGATCCCATACCACAAAAATCGCCCTCACCTACACCCATCCCCAAACCACAATTAATCAAAATCATCAAAATTCGGTATAAGGTCGAGTCAGGTTTCACATGGCCCATCCTGTGCTTTGATAAGAGTTGCCTTCATTCAAAGACTCCCCCGTAGTTTTTCAGGAGGGATCTAAACAATGTCCACCACGGCACTTCTCAACAGCCACATCAAAAGGCTGGGACCAAATCAACGCTTCTCTACCCAAGAAATTTTGCACATCGGCACTCGTGGCTCAATCGATATGTATCTATCCCGCAAAGTCAAAAGCGGCGATCTTATCCGTCTAGCCCGCGGAGTTTTCAAAGCCCCCTCAACCAGAGACGCAGATATTCCGTCTCTTAGAGAGATCGCAGAGCTCAAAGCTCGCGCATTTAGCAAGACCATCATCCCGCATGGAGAAACGATCGCTCGAGCACTAAAATTATTGCCACCACACCCGGATGCAAAAGGAATCATCGATCCACGCACCCTGGATCAAGAAAAATCGTTCATAGATCAGATCATCGAGCTCAGACGCAAAGCCGGCACCAATCTCCTGCCGACCATCAAGATGTACACGGACGGTGCCGCAAGCAACTTTATCTCGCATCTCCACAATGTTCGCATCAAATTTATCAAGATCAGTGACAAAAAGATGCGATCATTTAGTCAGCGCAGTGGCTATTGGATTAACGCTATTCGCACGTTGGGCAAGGCATATTTTGAAAAAAACCAATTACTGTGTTTGCAGCAATTGCCCACCAGCAAAGTAGATAGAGATGATCTGCAACGCAGCCAATATTTGACTCCAAAGTGGTTGTACAAAGTTTTGGATGATCTAGATCCTCCAAATCACAAGACCCAATTTCTTGCGCCACCAAAGACTTCAGATCGCTTGGAGCCTCTGCCTCGGCAATATCTCGATGCCATCTATCCAGACTTTAAACAAGCAGACCGACCTGACTTTGATCTGTTTTTCTGACTGTTTCACTTATCGCACAAGCCAATAAAAAAAGCGACGCCCATCGCTGGACGCCGCTATCATTTGTCGCAGTATGCAGTCTAGATTAGACTGCTGCTACCAGCTTGGCGTTTAAGGTGATTTTGGTGTTGAGCAAGCGGGAGATCGGGCAACCGGTCTTAGCATTGTCAGCAGCAGTCTTAAACTTAGCTTCGTCAGCTCCAGGAATGTGTGCAACGAGGTCGAGAACGATTTCGGTTACGGTGAAACCGGCATCGGTCTTTTCCATGGTCAAGGTGGCTTCGGTTTCGATCGACTTAGCGGTCAGACCGACTTCACCGAGTTGAGCCGAGAGAGCCATCGAGAAGCAGCCAGCATGAGCAGCAGCGATCAGCTCTTCAGGATTGGTGCCTGCGCCTTCTTCAAAACGGGTGCTAAAAGAATACTGGGTCTTGTTGAGAACGCCGCTCTGAGTCGAAACGGTACCTTTACCGTCCTTGAGTCCGCCTTCCCATTTAGCAGATGCTTTACGTTTCATAATTCCTCACTAAAAAGCTGGCCGATGCAACCGCATCAGCTCGAACATTGGATAGGGCAAGTATAGACGATTTGAGTCAAGAAGAAAAAGACCTAATCAATTTGCACTATTTGACATCTCATTCAGAAACATAATTCAATCAGTCGCCAAGCGTCACTGGCAATTGGGCTAAAATTTATCAAACTACAAAAAGAGTAAACACATCGAGGATCACGGCTTGAATAAACAAATGGACGAGCGCGAATATTATCGTCAAAAGAAAGAAGGCGTCAGATGGCCCGGCTCCACAATCATTATCGAAGACGGCATCGCGGCTATTCTTTCAGGCGTGGCACCCGACGTCGAAGTCATTCGTAAAAGACGCGAAGAATCATTTGGCGAAGGTCAACGCGCCCAGGTAATCGTACACGACAATAGCGAAGGCGACCATCACGAATTTACAGTCTATTTGGTGCCTATCGAAGAAGAAGAAGAAGAAGAAGAAGAAGAAGCCAGCTGATCCAGCGTCCTTAACATTCCATCAAATGCTAAAGTAGTCGCTGCCTGGGCCCAAGCCAGTGGCTCGTTTGCGTCGCTGATCCATTTCCTCGTGACCGGATCGATAATGTAGGCTTCGGGAATTTTCCATCTTTCATTGATGTGCGAGATGCTGCGACAAAAATGCTCTGACTGTTTCACACGATCATTATCATTCCTTCCTCTCAAATACATCTCACCGTAAACAAACGACATCATCGGCGAGACATGCGACCACTGGGCCTCTTCATGCTCCTTCAAGTCTTTGCGATCGACTCTCCCATCCCATATATCAGTCTTGTAGCGGGCAACGCCAATCGGCCCCATCAAATTTTTCTCGATATTTCCCATCAACGAACGCGCCATCTCATCATCGAAAAGTCTATGACTCGATAGACTGTTCAAAAACAGAGCATTGACGTGAGCTGCATCAAATTTGCGGATTTTGCTGCGATCCGCTCTAGTATCGGTATCATCGGCAATACGATATTCGTCAGGCAAGATACGTTGCAGAGCAGCCATGCATTTGTCCACAATTTCTTGTAATATTTGCTGGTCCGCAGTCCATGTCTTGCCATCGACAGTGGTGGCAATCGGCCCATGCTTTTTCACGTATTCCAATTCTTGCTGCATGGCGATGGCAGCCAGCATGATCGACGAAGAATGCTGAGCTTTCTTATCTTCCCAGGCTCCAAGGTCGTAGTCTTGCCACACCTGGATTGCCTTGAAATAGTGTGGGATGATCGCAGCAAGTTTTTGCTGATCCGCATCAGATGCGGAATCCATGTAGAAAATCATGAACGCTATAAATGCCAGAGCATCATTTTGCGCATGGCCCCATGGATCGCTGATTTCGCTCAGACTAATGGGATTGTAGCGGATGTGAGGCCTCAACATGAAATTACTCGCCTGAGACGGATCCTCGATGATCTTCGTGAAGCGATTAAAATGCTTTACATGGTGTTTTACAGAGGCCTGAAGGCCTCTTAAAGCAGCGTCATTACTGGCTGCGCTGGTATAACCGAGCAATTTGGACAGCTCTGGGTTTTGAGAAGCGCGGTATTCTGCAATGGCTTGCATAATATTATCGCGATCCCAATGCAATATCAGCAAGCCATCAATGGCGTTTTCCAGAGACTGATCGTCATTTACTGTGACCGCAGAATGGCCTCCGCTGCTATAACGCCGCATTTTTAATGTGCCATGTGTTGCAAGCTCTGAAAGAAGTTCCAATACCTCGGGGCGAGTCCAATCCGTTTTGCAGTAATTTTGCAATTGCGGATTTTGAAAACTTGGTCTGACATCTCGCTCTATGGCTATATCAGACTGTAATTGGCTGGCGAGCGCGGGCAAAGCGCTGAACGGAATTGCGACCGTGTTGGAAATAATAGAAGCAGCTGCCAGGGTTAACGAGATGATTGGCTTGGGAGCTTTCTTAATCACAGGGTAAGTCCTCGACGTAATTTTGCTTGAAACTCGGGCCGCCGAATTTATCTTGGCCCTATTGCCAGGGTTTTGATGGTTGAGTATAACAGTAGGCCGATCGGGTGAAGGCTTGTGGAGAGGGGGGGATTGGATTGGTTAGAAAAATCAGCTTATTTCTAACGGCTATAACAATATTCATCACCCTAACTATCATCTTCACGATGAGCCCTCTTTTTGCCTTCATTGACCTGGCAGACGCCTACAAATCGCAGGATGAGACAAGATTTTTCAATCGCATCGATGAAAATGCCTTCCTCGACGCCGCCATCGATGATCTGCTAGCAAAACCTGCTCAAACCACCCCTGGGATGAGCGGCATGCAGATTGCAATCGGTATGAACGCAATCGAGCTGGCCAAATCACAGCTGATTACCAATCTATCGCTGCAAATCCACGAGCATTTCAAAAAGCGAACCTCAATTGAAAACTCTCTTCTGCAACCTGCATTGGCAAATCAGATCGATGATTCCTCCGAATTTAGACCTGATAAATATACCGTTGATGGTAAACATGGGCTCGTACTAGATCCGCGCGAGATCAAGCAAGTCATGAAAAATTACAGACGCCAGATCGGCAAGACAGCAGAAGATTTCAAAAATGACACTTATCGTCGAATGATTGCATTTCTGGAGCGCAATCCAGACTATTTCATCAGCCAGGTCTATCATTTGCCGCAAACTAATCGTGGCGCCGCACTATTGGATTTGCTTGCGAAACATGGACTATCCCCCGGCGAATTTAAAGGCATCACACGATTTGGCGAAGGTCAGACTTTCGAAAACAAAGAAATAGCACACGTTGGTTTTAAATTTTTGAACAAACGCACTGACTCGGAAGTAGTAATCGAGGTCGAATTGGCAAAAAATACTGCCACCAAACTATGGCAAATCAAGCGTATCAAAAATTTCAATGAGATATTTGCCGATCTTGAAATCGATTACAACTCGGAAGTCCACTGCCTTTTTGCTTCTGCTTTAAAGGGGCTGGACGAGGAGTTTGTTAAAGAAAGGACGAAACAAATCAACCACGAATTATATCCCGTCTTTAATTTAAAGCCGCAGGCCTCCACCCATTAAATGGGAGGAAGCCTGCAGCTCTCTATTGATTTAGTGCATAAAGCTCAAATCATTTAAATCACATATTAGTGAGCAGAGCGGACTTCTTCTTTGACAGAGCTCATCGAACCATCGGGTGAAACCATGGTGCTGGAAGCTTCGGACTTACGAGAAGTTCCGGTGAAATCGGACTTGAGGCTTTCTTTACGTTCGCTAGATGAAACGCTGCCATCGGCATGTTCTTTGATTGCTTCAGAGCTGGTCTTGACTTCGGCGCCACCAGGACCGGACTTAGCTTCGATCTTGTTGACTTCAGCTGCATCACCTACGTTGGTGGTCGAAACGGCACGGAGTTCATCAGCCATAGCGGCTACAGGACTGAGCATAAGAGCCATGGCAAACGCGGCGCCGGCTACTTTATTGGTTCGCATAATCATTCTCCTTAATGCGCTCGCATCCATATGCGAGTCACTGGGTTTTAGCGAGGGAGATGACCAGGGGGTGACCTGAAAGTTCCATCGGTTAGAAAATAGTCTCAAAATTTCTAACCGATCTATCCGAACTCAACAAAACAAAATCCCACCCCCACTTAAAAAAAGCTCTTTCCGGGAGGCGACTCCCTCATTGTGAAAAGTTTTTGATAATCCGGCTCAAACACATCAATAACCTTATAGGTCCCCGAAGTCATCCATTCACCAACCCGCCACTCAGATCCAGACAAAACACTTTTATAGATGGTTTGACTCTGCATCAAAATTTTGCCCCAAAATAACCATTTGCCGCCTAGATTTTGCACCAGAAATACCCGCACCGGGTCAAGATGAAAGATCCGCGCATCCGGCTTATCTGCAAAAGAAAAAATCCGATCACGCACATCCGCAAGCGTGATCGGGCTGACTTTATGCCGCTCCAGATCAAAGACATCGCAAGGGAAACCCTGCTGATCACTCAGATTCAAAGTGTCATTGACTTCTATGCCGCTTCCCATTACAACTACCCTCTCAAATCACGCTTTAGGCTATCATTATTCATGTTTTTCTAACCACCATTTTCAATCGCAATTCGCAAACCAACCCCACAAACAATCCTGAGGATCTTGCTTGGAAGCGCTATTCATCGGCTTAACGGTTGTCACCAGCAGCGCCACCGTCGCCGCTATCTGTTCGCTCGTGTACCGTCGCCTCACTAGGCGCAACGATGATTTTTTCAATGATGTAGCCGGATCAATCTTTCAAGTCGTCGGCACACTGTATGCCGTTCTCCTCGGCCTGATTGTCGTAGACACGATGAACTCAATGACCGAAATCAGGCAAACCATCGAGCACGAAGCCAATGGCATAGCCAATGTCTTTATCCTATCCGAAGGGCTTCCAGCCAAAGAAGGCAAGGAGCTCAAGCTCCTCTCCAAAAAATATGTCGAATCAGTAGTCGATGAAGAATGGGCCGCCATGCGCAATTGTTCCATGAGCAAAAAAGCCTCAGCAACCATTGTCAAAATGTGGGACACAGCTCTGGCCACCGACTCACCGAAACAAGCCCATATGGACATACGATCCAAAATACTCGATCAACTTTCTGAGATCGGCAATGACAGGCGCAAACGACTACTCTCCAGCCTCCAGAAGGTACCGACAATACTATGGGCAGTGCTGATTTTTGGTGGCATTTCCATTACAATTTTCACTTTCTTTTTTGGCCTCTCCAGCGCATCGGCACAAGCGGCCATGGCAGCGATCGTCGCCGGCAGTGTTTCTCTCAATATATATCTGGTCTATTTGTACGGCTATCCTTTCTCCGGCAGCTTTGCGCTCACACCTGATGGATTTATCACGGACAGATTCGTTTTCAACATGCGAGAAAAACGTCTACTAGACAAAGTCGACACAACGACTACAACTATCAACTTGCACAAGGTCTCGGACAAGAGCGGTCACGTAGATAAACTGGAAAAATAAGTGGCAGCCTCAGACGACCTTTTAATGCGTTATCCGGCCTGGGAAGCATTTTCACAACTGTTTCTCGACACCGAGCTAGATGATGCCGACTATCAAAGACTGGCCAAGGATCTAGCCGCAACACCCTACTCCATCGAGCAACTCCGCCACATAGCCCATCACGAAGTTGCCCCCGTTTGCGGCCCAAATCTCCTCGCAGTCACTGGTGCCTGGGATAAATTTGATAAGCAATGGCTAATTCAACGTTGCAGTCGTTTTCAAAAGGCCAATAAAAAGCCGCACGCAACAGGAATTCCGATTGCATGGTGGCACAAAATCGCAGAAACCTTCAGGTGGACACTGCCCACTCCTCCCTTTGCCAGCATGGTGACAAAGGATATCGAGAGACTCTTGATACTGACTCAGGAAATACGAGACAAAAGCTAAACCCTTATCAAGCCGAGGCACATTGCTTAGCAGAAGCAAAGTCAGTGCTCATGGTTAGTTCGGCATTTGCACGCAATTCAGATTGCAGTTGATCTAGCTTGGCACTTGCTCTTTTAAAGGCATCCGACCCGAGCAAAAGATGCAGGGGTGCATCCGGGGCCAGGGCAATACCAATGATCACTCTTGCTGCTTTCTGCGGATCTCCTCCTTGATTGCCATCCATATTTTGGAAGGCAAGCCTTGCAGCACCGCAAGTACTGTCATAATCAGCGAGTCGAACGTCGGCATGCCTCAATGAATCACTGCCGAGAAACTCAGTACGAAATGCACCAGGCTCTATCACCGTGAGCTTTAGTCCGAGAGGCTCTATCTCCTGCGCAAGCGCATTAGATAGACCTTCTACAGCAAACTTTGCTGCAGCATAAAAAGGAGAGCCAGCTCCTGGAGCGACACCCGCGATAGACGAAATATTGATGATATGCCCGTGCCATTGATTGCGAAGATATGGCAGGAAAGCTTTGGTGACATTAGTAGTGCCCCAGAAATTGGTTTCGAAAACATCACGCGCGTCAGCCAAAGCTGTTTCTTCGACCGCGCCAATCAAGCCATATCCAGCGTTATTGACGAGAACATCGATCCTCTTATATATCGCCATAGCTGCTTTGGCGACCTGATAACACATCTGCGCATCGCAAACATCGAGTCTAAGCACGGTCAAACGCTGCGCATCATCAGCATCGATCTCATCTACGTAATCCACAGCGCCACTACGCGTCGTCCCGATGACCGTGCCCCCGCCTGCCAGCACCTCGAGAGCAAGCGCCCGTCCTAGGCCTCGCGAAATGCCTGTGATAAACCAGACGCGCGATCTCGTTTTGATTTGCATACCGCACCTCACTTCCTTTCGCATTTTTATATGATCATTGAACAATGTCTGGCCCCGGGAGTGAATGCCGAAAGCTCCAGTCTTTTTGCCTAATCCTGCAAGAAAACTCCAAATTGACGCAAAAAAGGGTTATTTGTTGATACATTTCTATTTAGAACATGGATGAAAAACCAGGAGCAGGCATGAGCAAGCTAAGACACCCCGAGCGCCCAGATGAGCTCGAGACACAGAATGCAAGGATGATCCAACTGATCGAGGGTCTGGTCAACGAAAATGGCAAATCGCCGTCTAGCCTGCAAGGCGTCTCCCTGATGCGCTCGGACTGCGCTATGCTGCGTAAACCAGTCATGTACGAACCAAGCATCGTCATCATTGCCCAGGGCCGCAAACGCGGTTATCTCGGGGGCGAGACATTTGTGTACGATCAAAACAACTATCTGGTGCTCTCCGTGCCCCTACCCTTCGAGTGCGATACGGAAGGAACCCCTGAAAAGCCTCTATTGGGCCTCTCGATTAATGTCGACGTGCCTATGCTGGCAGAATTGATGCTTAAAACCGAGCCCAAAAAACTGCCACAAGAAAATCCAGCGGCCTCGCAGTCTATCTATTGCACCAGACTCGATACTAAGCTCGCCGATGCCACCAATAGATTGCTTGAGACTCTATACGATAAAAACGAAGCATCTATTTTAGGCCACAGCATCAAACGCGAAATAGTCTACCGCGTACTCTGTGGTGAACAAGGCAGCTCTCTACGCTCGATCGCGACACTGGACAGCCGCAGCAGTCTAATCAATCGAGCCTTGCTGCGTATCCACACCGAATATGGTAGCAAAGGCCTGGACGTTTCGACTCTCGCTGACGACATCGGCATGTCTAATTCAGCCTTTCATCACAACTTTAAAGAGGTCACCGCCACCTCGCCAGTGCAATACCTCAAATCCGTCCGCTTGCATAAAGCACGACAGTTGATGCTGCAGGACGGCATCAATGCAGGTGCTGCGGCCAATATGGTGGGCTACGAAAGCCAATCCCAATTTAGTAGAGAATTCAAACGCTTTTTTGGTGCAAGCCCATCCGAAGAAGTAGCTCGCTCACGGGCTCATCTAACAACAGCGTCCGAACTACTTGGAGCTTGATCGCATGTAATCTTTAAAGTCGTCGGTATCGACAACGCGCATCAGATCTCGGAGATGGTGCCCCATCAGCGAGGCACTCGAAGAAATATCAGCGATAATATTGATCTGATCGGTGATATCATCCAGCGTGATGATTTTTTCTTTGATCGGGACGCCGCAGACAAAATCAACCTTTAACTTGTCGCGCTTGCTGCCGGGCTTTTCAAGCCACTCTCGTTCAATCCAATTAGCCTCTAGTACTTCGGCCCTGCTCATACCGGCTTTTTCGGTCGAAGGACCGTGAAAAAACCTCCATACACTCTCCGGATAATCTGTATGCTCGTCCACCGGCCTACCAAACAAGGCAGCCACTACGGTCGGACGCCCTGGATTGGTAGAACGTGGCCCGGCATCCTGCTTGAGCGCATACATCGACATGCCGGTGGAGACTACACCAGACATCATCTGGTTAAAGTTGCCGGGAAATGGAGAAATGTCACTGGTAAAACCCAAGACAGAACCTATAGTGTTGAGAGTGCCTGAGGTCATGAAGTTGATCGCATTGTTGGTATTGATCCCCTTGTCACGGCGCTCTGCCAACCGCCGACGAAGGGCCTCGAACAGTGCCTTCTCACGCTCCGCTTCTGCCTCGAGGCTCGCAGCATCAAAAAATGCCTCAAAAACCGTGTCCATGATCTTATGCCGGATAAAGGTCTTACGCTCTTCGGACATGGTCGAAAGACTCGAGTCTATCTCTTGTATATAAGGCCAGATCTCAAGTTGCTTGGCCACTTCGATAGTGTGAGGCTCCAAGTCTGAGAGCTTGAGAGGGACAAAAAGCGTACGTGTAGGTCTAATAGCCAGATTGCTGCGCTCAGGACGGTTGCGAGCAGGACGAATCAGGCGGACATCCTTGTCTTCACGATTGTTGGCAAGAACATCAAAGGCCAGAGCATTAAGGGGCGCAAAAAGCGCGACTAGCCCAGTGACGGCAATCGCACTGAGAGTCGTGGCCCGAATCGCTTGACAATACACTTTCATCTAGCTTACTTTACCTAAAAAAGGTGCATTTAGCCTGATCGATTGATAATCTATAGTTATGAATATCATCATTGCGGCAGCGGGCAGCGACGGCGACATCAATCCGATGATAGAGGTCTCGCAAGAACTAGCTAGCCGTGGTCACAACATAGCATTTGTCTCTAACGAGCACTATCGCTCTAAAGTACAAGCTCTTGGTTTGCGCTTTGTCCCCTTGGGTGATGAGGTCCTTTTCAAGCACGCACTGGCCGAGCCCGATCTATGGCATCCAACAAGGAGCTTTAGTGGAGTCTGGCGCCACATGCGAGAAACGCTGCAAATTGGTTATGATGTACTGGCTCAGACGCTCGATGATTTTGGTGGCGATGCCACCATTATTGCTACCACAATGGCTATTTCTGCTCGTATTTTGCAAGAAGTGAGAGGAGTCAGACTTGTGACTATGCATCTCTCACCATGCTGCATTCTCTCGAGACAAGCACCACCAGCGGGACCAGGCTTTACACCTGATGAAAAAATGCCCAAATGGTTGAAAGACCTGTATATAGATACAATTGAAAAATTTGTCATCGATCGCGTGATGCTCAAGGACCTCAACAGATTTAGAAAGAAATTGAGATTAAAGCCCATAAAGAACGCGATGGGCAAGTGGATACACTCGCCAGACAGTGTAGTTTGCGCCTTTCCGCAATGGTTTGCGCAACCACAAACTGATTGGCCACCACACACTGTCTGTACTGATTTTCCACTCTATAGCGTTAAGCCAAACGAAAAAATCAGCCAAGCAACAGAGGATTTTTTGCAGAGGGGCGCACCGCCCATAGTGTTTACGGCGGGCTCGGCTATGGCCCATTCTCGTGCTTACTTTGCCAAAGCTCTAAAAGTCATATCAGAACAAAAGATACGCTCGATATTTATATCCCGGTTTACCGATCAGATCCCAGCCGATTTGCCAGAATACGTCCACCACAGCCACTACGAGCCTTTTGATCTGCTATTCAAAAATGCTGCCGTCATCGCGCACCATGGTGGCATAGGCACCACGGCTCAGGCACTAAACGCAGGAAAGCCCCAGCTCATCTTGCCCTTTGGCCACGATCAATTTGATAATGCCGCTAGGGTAGTCAAATTAGGATGCGGTATAAAAATAGATATCGATGGCTCACATTTTAGTTGGCGACAGGCAATCGAACAAGTTACGATGGGGCCTAGCTTCAGGTCTTCGTGCGATCGGGCGAGGCAACAAATGGCTGATCATTCTCTAGCTACCAGCAAAATAGCGGATGCGATCGAAAAAATCGGCTGATCAGGATAGGTCACTTGACCTATGGTAATTGGACTAAATGATGGTTATCATTCCAGAGTGCGATGGCAGGCTCATCGATATTGTTGTGATCGAATCCCAGTACACTGACTGAAGCAGTCGATAACATCAAAAGACCAGCCTGTTTTTTCTTTAGGCCCAACCAACTCACCGCAACAAATCGCAGAAAGTGTCCATGTGAAAACACCAGGACATTACCGCTGAGACTTTTGAGGTGAGTGGCGACCCTCGCTCCACGAGCGGCCACGGCATCGACGCTTTCGCCATTTGGAAAGCCATGTTTGTATGTCGACCAATCTGGATGCTTAGCTCGTATTTCTCGGGAGGTGAGTCCTTCATAATCTCCATAATCCCATTCCATAAGATCAGCATCCTCAAGCATGCGATCGCCAAAACCAGCCAGCTCACAGGTTTTTTTGGCACGCAATAGAGGACTGGTCAGCACCTGTGCAAATTGCAAACCTTGCAATCTTTCTTTGAGAGTGCTGGCTTGCCGCTCTCCTTCTGGCGTCAAAATCATGTCAGTGCGACCGGTATGACGACCAGCCAGGGCCCATTCTGTCTGGCCATGGCGGACAAGGTAGATAGACGGCAGGGTGCTTTGAGTCACGAGTTGATATCCTTTTTTTGCGTTCAAGAAAAATATATTCTGAAATGCATAACTATAGCAGGAGCTGCTAATCATAAGCCTTTTACAATCTCGATCACTGCTTGCAAACAAAGATCAGATTAATTGTCCTCCAAACCGTTACCGCTCAATTGCTCATGGGCCTATCTAAATTACCCCGTACAAAACAACAAACCGCTCATTGCTAATCCCAACAAAACCAAGATCGGTTTGCTGAACCAACACCAAACAATTAGATAGACCCATAGTATTACTTCTGCCGCACTCCCAATGGTGGCGGGATGATCGCTAGCGAGCTCTTCAGATACAGACCCCTTCTGAGGTTAAACCATGAATAATAAAACAGCTTGGGCGCCCCTCAGCGCCTGGAATAAACACGTCTCACTGTCCAACAATTTGCTCAGAAAAGTTACTACATGTGCTACGGCATGCTCTTACACAGTGGCACTCACAGCGGGCTTTTACCTATCTGCATTGGCAGCTAGCGCCGCAGATAATTCGGGAATGAAACTGCAGGGAGTAAACATTTCCGGTGGAGAATTTACTCCGTCTGCGGTGCCAGGCGTTATCGGTACCAACTATATCTATCCTTCGACTAGCGACCTCGACTATTTCAAATCAAAAGGTATGAATTGTATACGAGTACCATTTTGCTGGGAAAGAATGCAGACCACCCCTGGTGGCGCCCTGAGCCAAAACGAATTGAGACTGCTCGACCAGGTAGTGGTAAATTGCACGACTCGCGGTTTATCAGTAATCCTGGATCCTCATAACTATGGAGCCTATCAGAACAAGACCGTGGGTGTCCCTGGCGGCCATGCAAACTCAGTCTTTGCTAGCCTCTGGAGCCAGTTAGCAGCGCATTATATAAATTACCCTAGCGTTGTCTTTGGCCTCATGAACGAGCCAATCGGCGGGAGCATGACCAGCACGACGTGGTTGGCGACAGCGCAAGCAGCCATCAATGCAATTCGCGCCACTGGAGCAAAAAATCTAATACTGGTGCCCTCCACATATTGGGAACATCCAGTCAACTTTGTCCAGCTCAATGCACCAGTGATGGTGAATGTGCAAGATCCGCTCAACAATTGGGCCTATGATGTGCACCAATATCTCGACTACGATGGCAGCGGCCAACACACAGACACGTTGAGCCCTGCGGATGCAGTAGCGACACTGAGCGGCTTTACCGCCTGGTGCAGATCGCACGGCAAGACTGCATTTTTGAGCGAGTTTGGCGTACCAGCTAATTCCAGCGCACTGGCGTCGCTCAATGCGATGGTGCAATACATGCACTCAAACAAAGATGTATGGAGCGGATATACATATTGGACAGCCGGAGCCTGGTATCCAGACAACTATATCTTTTTGATCCAGCCTAAAAACGGTCAAGATCGGCCACAAATGCAGGTGTTGGTTAACAATCTTGGTAGCACTAACCAGTTTCCTGCAACCACCGCTGGTTCCGGCTCTGGCTCTAACTCCGGCTCCGGCTCTAACTCCGGCTCCGGCTCCGGCTCTAACTCTGGCTCCGGTTCTAACTCTAACTCCGGCTCCGGCTCTAACTCTGGCTCCGGCTCTAACTCCGGCTCTGGCTCTAACTCCGGCTCTGGCTCTAACTCCGGCCCTGGCTCTAACTCCGGCTCTG
>Ga0233442_1002125_pt1 | contig 13709 bp, 8 predicted proteins | sample SI_123_September_3_FD_182789 | JGI IMG/M metagenome (GOLD analysis project Ga0233442, IMG submission 182789) | Seawater microbial communities from Saanich Inlet, British Columbia, Canada - SI_123_September2016_150_MG | ecosystem: Environmental > Aquatic > Marine > Inlet | place: Canada: British... | reverse complement strand
TGACCGGCGCCGCCTTAAAGGCGGAGGCAGTACACTTGCAAATCACATTTTGTCCACATCCATCCCCGTTTTGACCGTTGATGGTAAATCTGCTCGCGCGGATTATTCTTTGCCTGCTCCACAAAACTGGGTAGTGCAGTTGATCGATGATTATTCTACTGTTGAGTCCATAGTACGCAATGTCGAGGCCCGACATCATCTACCTTCGGACGAGAGTTTGCGCATCTTGCAAGAATTGGAGGCGGCCAAGCTCATATATCCAGTGTTTTCGCGGATCCAGTTTTTGTCCAATTGCTACCATAACCGTAAAGCCTTTCGCCTTGGGCGTTATATGGTGGCCTGCGGCATCATAAATGAGCAACAATTGCAGGAGCTTCTGGAAAAGCAGCAGGAGGCCGGTTGGGGCAAGGGACAGCGATCTTTTATTGGCTTGATGGCAGTGCGAGCTGGATATATAAACTCTCGTGAGCTAGAAGTATTGTTGGACGACCAATATCTATATGGTGGTTATCATAAACGCACTGAAGACGAGGCTCCTGGTGCCCGTTCTGTAAATGTCGAGACCATGCGGGATTCGATGATCGGATCTTTGGGAGCTATCGATACAGCGGGACTTTTGCAATCGCTAGCTACAGCAAAAAAAACAGGGCTTTTGACGGTAGAAAACCGGGATAAGACCATCGTGGTGGCATTTGCTGGCGGTAAGCCAACTCATGCCAAGCTTAACAAATTGTATGGCTACAATGCCATGGTCGAGTTTTTGACTACCTGGGCCGAGGGCATATTTGTCTTCCGCGACAAGGGCGTGTCTCAAGAGCTAGATGCAGGCTGCTCGCTCACACATACGCTTGAGAGAATGCTTCTGGATTCTGCCCTATACCAAGATCAGATTGTGCAAATCATCAATCAATTTCCCCAAGGACGCGAATCGATATTTGAAAGAGTCTGGAATTTTGAAACTTTGTGGCTGCAATTATCGCAACAGCCGCTTAGATTTATGGATGAGAGCCAGCTCAAGGTCGAAGACAAAGAAAAGATCGCTCGCCTCGCTGGCCTTATCGATGGTCTTTCTACTTTGGATGAGGTCATACGTGGCTTTGATGAGTGGCCTACGCACATGGTAGTCAAATCCATGTTTTTGCTTATCGATCTCAAATTAGCCAATATCCAGCAATCAAGCCTCTTTAGACCTCTGACTATCTTTGAAAAAATTGCCCAAGAAATGCAGGAAATAATAGGTAAAGAAGATAACAAGGCTCTTTTGTATTCGAGTTTGCATTATGTGCACGGGGATTCACCAGCCAAAGGACGTTTTCACATCGACCACGAAGGGCGGATCTCAGTCAATCTCAGTCAGATGAAGCGCGCTGGTGTACCGGTCTCGGCTGTTCTACTCGAATTGCGAAGATGGATGGAGGCCTATCTAGCATATGGCCGAAGGCAGATGGATCCAGCGCTTGTCGATCAGATTGTCGCCCGCGTCATCAACTCAAATAGCTGATTGTCTACACATAGATAAAGGAAAAGCAAATGCAAACAGACCTGGTAAGCAAGATCCCTGCAAAACGCACCTATGACGTGGCATTTTTACCGATTAGGCGCGGAGATGACCTGGCAGCGCTGATCCGATCTATCGACAAAAACATGGTGACTGAGGCCACTCTAGATGCTCTGTCTGCCTTTGCCGCTAAGGACGGATTTGTCGGCAAATATCAGGAGGTGCTCAACCTGCCTTGCTATCAAGGTGCACCGTTTGCCAGATTGGTGCTTTTTGGCTTCGGCAAAAACCTATGTATTCCTGGATTTCGTAAGATGGGTGCGCAGGCATCAAAATTATTGAGTACTCTGGCCTCTGGCAGAACAAGCGAAATAGAATCTGCCAGCAAGAGAAATACAAAGACGCGCCCGCTTTCGGCGTGCATGTTGATATCGCCAGTAGTGTTAAAAAATAATCCGACGGATGGTGGAGACAAGACCTCCAAACAGTATGCCGATCTCAATCAGAGTATTTCGGCTTTTTTGCAAAATCTTGAGATCGGAGCATTTAATTTTGACCGTTACAAACTAAATGCCAAGACTGCTGGTAGTTATAGCAATCTTGCATCGCTTGCTTTTACAGTAGTCGCACCTGGTTTTGCAGGCTCTGCTGCCAGCGCATTGACTACTAGAGCCAGTTCCATAGGCAAAGCCGTCAACATGGCACGCGAATTGGTCAGCGAACCACCTCACGAAATGACCCCTTCGCGCCTTGCCGATATTGCAAAGGCTCTGGCAAAAGAGCATGGCTTAAATGCAAAAATTCTCGATGCAAGTCAAATACAAAAACTCGGCATGGGATCGTTTTTGGGTGTAGCCAGAGGCGCTGCCGAACCTCCCAGACTAATTGTACTCAAATACGTCGCTAACGGTACAAAACCTAGAAAAACCATTGCTCTCATCGGCAAAGGCATCACCTTTGACTCTGGTGGTCTTTCTCTCAAGCCTCCCGTCAGCATGGAACATATGAAATACGATATGTCTGGAGCTGCTTGCGTTTTATCTGTAATGGATGTAGTGGGACGACTCAAGCCCAAAGTCGATGTGCTGATGGTGGTGCCTGCATGCGAAAACATGCCTGGATCTCGTGCTCTTCATCCAGGCGATGTCTTGCGTTCGATGAATGGCAAGACTATCGAAGTCAATAATACCGATGCCGAAGGTCGACTCGTGTTAGCTGACGCTATTACCTATGCCATCAAAGAAGGCGCAGATGAATTGATAGATATCGCCACTCTCACCGGTGCTGTGGTTACTGCCCTGGGTAGAGCTTGTGCAGGCATAATGGGTAGCGATCAAAATCTTATCGATAAAATCATTAAAAGTGGCACCGATTGTGGTGAAAAATTTTGGCAGTTGCCACTTTTTGAAGAGTATAAGGACTACCTGAAGAGCGATGTCGCCGATCTAAAAAATGCCGGCTCACGTGGTGAGGCCGGGTCTTCGGCTGCTGGCATGTTTTTGAAGGAGTTTGTGGATGGCAAACCCTGGGCGCACCTTGATGTAGCCGGAGTATCATGGCTCGACCGTGAAAAAGATGAGCTCGGCAAAGGTGGTACTGGATTTGGTGTGAGGACGCTTAGCTCTTATCTGCTCGATCTCAATTGACCAATTGTGTGATGGTCCGCATCAAGGGGATCAATTGGTCGGTGGACTGTCCGTCAGTGACTGTAACGAGCAGTCCACCACCAAAGTCGGCGATCACGACAAAACCACGTGGAGTCCTGGAGACTACCTGATGTACCCTTTCGTGACCCATTTTGGTGACGACGTGTTGGGTGTTCATAAAGACTCCCAGCGCCCACACTCCCATTGACTCTGCATCCATATTGCCTGGCATTGTATTAGCAATGATCAGTCCATCATGGCCGACGATGACTGATCCAATCACGCCTTGTTGCCCGCCAATTTGACCGAGGAGAGCTTGTAGATCCTGACTGGCTTCGTTGGTCAGTACTCTGAGTTTGCCTTCTGCATTGTCAGAGCTGGTCAATTTGCCTATCTTGTCATAATCTTTTTGGTCAAGGAGAAACTTGCCTATGGCAGCAATACGGCCGGAACCAGTGTCATTGGAAGTATCAGCGCTAGCATCCAGACGGCCGATGCCTTCGATTTTTGGAGCTGGAGCTCCAGGATCAAATTGATTTTGAGCAAAATTTTGTGCTTGCTCGGGCAATGGTGCAGGTGGCGCGGGTGGTGCGGGTGGCTGCGCCCATCCGCTATTGGTATCGGGGGCTGGCTGCGGAGGCTGAGCCCAACCGCTGTTGGGAGCCGCGGGAGCCGCCCAACCACCGTTGCCGGCAGCGGCTGCCGGAGCGGGTGCAGGTACGCCCCAGCCTGGATTTGCTGTGGTCGCGGCTTGCGCTGCCTGTAATGGCTGAGGAGCCTGAGACCAACCGGCATTGGCATTTGCAGTACTAGCAACGCTTTCGTCTGGGATGCCCAAATTTTGTTCGAAGACTCTATCGAGGTCTGAGTCGGAGAGATTGAACAAGCCTTTAGTTTGCGGAACGGCGTTGATTGGAGGCGTGGGCATGGCTGGTGGAGCAGGCGGGCTCGCTTCGAAAGTTTGATTTGGTACAGGTATATCTCTAAAAGCAGGCGCAGCCGGCTGAGGAGCTGGAGTGTTCAAAGGAGCTTCGCCTGCACCCTGATTAACCACGCCATGATTGATAGGTTCTGATACGCCAAGGTTGTCATTGAATATCTTGTCCATGGCCGAATCATCAAGGTTGAACATACCACCGCTGGACGCACCGCCGACTCCTCCGGCAATGGGATTGGTTGGTGTCACCTGTGGGGCAGGTTGCCCGGACAGGTTAGGAGCTTGAGACGGTGTTTCTCCCCATCCACCTGAGACCGGTGTGACAGGTGTTGATTGCACATCTCCCCAACCACTTGATACTGGAGCGACTGGTGTTACTGGCGCATCTCCCCAACCACTCGATACTGGTGCTGCTGGTGGTGCCGGTACATCTCCCCATCCGCCGGAAACAGGCGTGACTGGTGCGGCAGGAGCCCCCCAGCCACTGGGAGCCTGCGCGGCGGTTGCTTCGGGAGCTGCCGTTTGCTTATTGCGTTCTTGGATCGGCACATCCCATCTGGTATCACCAGTAGTGCTGGCCGATTGACTCGCTTGCCCGCCCAAGACCTCCCCCATCTTGTCTACAATCTGATTGACAGGGATCTGGTTATTGCTGGCTGGTAGCGGTGTTTCGGGGACGCTAGGGTTCTGTCCTCTCTCTTGGATCGGGACATCCCAACGATTGTCATTCGCCGGATTTGGTGCAGCTGGTTGAGTTGGAATCCGTGGTGCATCCATGGACTCATTGGTCTTATTGCGCTCTTGAATTGGTAGGTCCCAACGATCACTGGCGCTAGCTGCTGCTTGTTGAGCAGGAGGGGTTGGACTAGCAGGAGCTCCAAATGCAGGAGCTGTTATATTGGGTCCGGCATTGAGTGCTCCACTGCCTGGTTTAAAGGCGGTCCATGTACCGGTTTCCATTTGTTCGGCTTCCATGGACCAGGAGGGTCTCTCACCTGCATTTGATGCCGGAGCGCCTTGAGCCTGACCTTGGGAAGAATTACCCCATCCGCCAACGCTTGGAGTTTGAGCTGATATGGGAGCTGAGATGCCACTATCGGCTGCGCCTATAGCGCTTGCCTGAGACCAGGGATCAGCTGCAGGTGCGGCAGCTGAGCCGGCAGTCGCTGGCATATCTGCTTGAAAAGGTTGGTTGTCTGCTTGACTTGTCTGAGACCACGGGTCTGAAGAAGGAGCAGGAGCGCTCTGATTCTGTGCCTGATAGCTTGGAGCCGACCAGCTATCGGCAGATCCCCAGCCCCCTGGATTAGAATTGGTATTTTCTTGTGCTTGGCCCTGCTGATTGGCTTGATGTCCCCAGGCCGCCGGAGATTGCCCTGCATTGTCGACAGCGCCTTGAGACTGCGGAGCCGGACTATTATCTTGAGCATTGCCGCCCCATCCTCCCCACCCGCCGGGATCGCTGACTGGTTGAGGGTTGGCCTGAGGCGCTGGATCTGCGTATTGAGCTGTATTGTTGTAGGGCGCCGGACCTGTTGCGGCGGCTGCATCTCCCCAACCCGTGCTGGCATTACCATCTTGGCTGGAAGCCTGATCAGGCATGGCCCAGCTATCAGAAGATTTCAAAGGAGCTCGCCCTTCGGTTTCTGGGTTGTTCCATCCAGAACCCCAAGTATTGTCGGGTATGGCGCCCGGAGCTCCTTGACTGGCCGCTGCTTCCTGATTGGCAGCGTGTCCCCAGCCGACCTGGCCGCTCGGAGGAGTGGCGTCGGCAGTACCAGCAGGTGCGGTGCCCCAAGATGGCGACTGTGATGGTTGATTGTCAGGATTGTTACCAGTGAAAGAGTTGTCTGCAGTCCTGCCTGCTACCTGGCCTCCAGGAGGCGCCAAACCAATAGAAGACTTGGATTGAAGATTGGGGGTCTGTCCCGGAGCCATCCAGTCAGCTGCACTAGGCGCATTGGAAAATCCTGCAGATATGGCAGCATTGTGTTGCGGAGGTTCCATGGCAGGTTGAGTGCGCGCGAATACGTCATGATTTGGTTCTTCGAAGGAGCCTGACATGTCTGCTTCTTCTACTGGAGAAAGCTTTTGCGATTCGGAGACCTTGCGCCTGATCGATTCGGCAAGTGTCAGAGGGCCTTCGTCTGCACCGGCCATGCTGGCGCCCGGCATGCCAAATTTTTCGCCAAGAGAGCGAGTTGTGGATTGGGCTTCGCGAGAATCCTGTTGAGCTTCACCACGGGCACCGATGGATTTGAGTCGCGAAAAATTGGCGGCTTGATTTTCTGTTTCTTCTTGATTTGGAACGGCCGCTTGCTTGCGAAACATCCCACCCTTTGGCGGTCTGGCACTTGGAGCGAGGTCCTGGTCGGGATCCTGAGCCTTGGCTGGTTTAGAGCCACGCCCAGCCGGAGGCCTGCCTGCGGGACCTTTGCCCATAGGCTTGGAAGAGGTCGACTTGCCTCCAGCATTTTTGTTGCCACCAATACCGCCACCAAAGAGGGCTGCAAACATGCTCAGGAAGGAGGTCTTTTTTTGAGGCATCTGTTCGATGATGCGTTTAGCCAGCGCTTCTGGATTTTGCGGATGCAGTTCATCCGGCAAAGGACTGTCTTGCGAGGCTTGTATCATCTGCTCGAGCTGATGATGAAATTTTTGGCCAGACTCCGAGGTCTCCAGGTGATTGACCAGAGATCGATGCTCTTGTTTGGTCAATTCTTCGTCGAATGACCTTTGGATTAGTAATCTGAATTGAGCGTCGGACATCTGTGGACCTTCTAGCGTTTGGGGGTATCGTTTGTCGGCTTAGCCGCGGCCTAGGCATTTGACGACTTGTACTCTGGCTCTGTAAAGCTGAGCCATGCATTTTTCGATGGTTTGGTTGCTCACGATCGAGATTTGCTCATAATTGAGGTCCAGATTGTGGCGCAAGATAAAGACTCTCTTGAGGTCCTGAGGTAAAGAGTTGATGCAGCGTTTGACCCTCTGCACGCCCAATAGGACTGTGGTCTCCCAGTCCATGCTGGCCGATCCGTCCTGGGCCGGGTCGCTATCTTCGTCATCGGGTGGACCGCTGTTTTGATTGTGGTACTCGGCCATGGCATCGACAACAAATTGCGAAAGCCAGTCCCAAACTGTTAGATCAGGATTTTTGGGGAGATTTTGGTTGAGACTGTTAAAGGCATTGCTAAAGGTGGCCAAAGTCACTTCTTCGGCGTGATCTGGATCCCCTGTGCCAAGGTATGCAACCGCATAGACCCGTTCTTGGTGTACCCAGACAAAATCATTGCGCTCCTTTACCCCGCCTTTTTTAAGGAGGGTCAAAACCGAGAGCGCGGTTTCTTCAAATTCGTCGGTAGCAGAGTTTTTGGTTGGTAATAAAGGCATTTGTTAATGAATCCAAGCCCGTTGAAGGAGACCGGCAGGCATAATTGCCACGGTCGACTGATAGCCGCTTGAAGCTGCTTCTAACAAATACATTAGTTCGCGCAGTTTTGATAATACGCGCTTACTTTCCCAAATACAAAAGTAAGATGCAACCGCCAAGACGCCTTTAACCAGTTTACCTGATATATGCACCGCCAAATATGTATTGTCAGCCCCTTGCGCTATTTTTTCTTCCTTCAACAAATCCCCCAATGTTTTGTCAGATTGGTATTTTGCGCGAGAGCATGCAACACAGACGACCATAAAGTCGTTACCATACATGTACCACGTTTACCCAAGCTTTATATCTTTGCAAAAGGACGTGGCGTCTAATTTTGAAGCAATATTATCTGCCCCTCAAAGAGAGTCTAGATGCCCGAAGCCCTCAAACCCAATACGAGCACTATCAAGATTATTTATCCCGACCGCGAGGCCTACAACCTGAGCTCAGTTTTGCAGGCCCCGCGTCAAGTCACTCGCCAGGATCTCGAGGCGGCTGTGGCAAATCTGCAGATCGATTATCCGCTCGATATGGCCAGTGATTTTCACTGGCCGATGTCTCTGATCGAGTTTGTCATTAAGGACTACTTTGTCCAGTGCCATCAGTCAGGACTCTACAATCGGCACAAAAGACCTTTCGAGTCTATCCCAAAAGTAGATCATATAACCGTAAAACAGGTCGATAGGGGCATGATGGACAAAGTCCTGCTGCCTGCCTGGCAATTGACCTTTCTCTCCGCGCGCCAAGAGCCTTATCTTTCGGGGCTCGTCTTTTCTAGTGCCTTTGTAAAGCGTCGTGGATATGATGAAATGCTGAATACTGTCAAAGACTATTTTATTCAGCTGCAAAGAGTCAAAGCTAAATTTGCTGGTCATCCTGCCATTGTCAATGGAGTTTTTATTGCCTGTGGTGCCCCTTTTCCAGAACAATTGCTAGCTCATTTTTATAAATTGACTGATGGTGATGACGCTTTGGGGCGCGTTGAAACACTGCATCCCGATCCCTTAGCCTGTCATATCAATCTGGTGGAAATATTTGGTGATGAAGACGAAGATGTAGGCGAAAATTTGGACCAAGAAGCAGTCAATTTTAGTGCACGTCTAATCTATCCGGCTCTCAAACCACTCAACAAGCAATCTGATCCCAATCAAAGGCAGGGCGGAGCTCGATTGAGAGTGCAATAACGATCTAGGCAGATGAAATGATTTGCAGCTTATAGAGGGATGTTGCCGTGTTTGCGCTTGGGCAGATTGATCGACTTGTTGGCCTGTACCTTTAGCGCCTGGATCAGTTTGTGCCTTGTTTCGCTCGGGAGAATAACATCATCGACGTACCCTTCCTGAGCTGCGATATACGGGTTGGCAAAGCGATCTCTATACTGGGCCACCATTTCCTTGTGAGATTCTGGTTTCTCTTTTAGCTCTTTTCTGTACAAGAGATTGACTGCAGCTTCTGCACCAACTACTGCAATTTCGGCCGTAGGCCAGGCAAAATTGAAATCTCCGCCTACATTTTTGCTGCCCATGACGTCAAAAGCTCCGCCATATGCCTTGCGAGTTATGACCGTTAGCTTAGGGACGCTAGCCTCACAATAGGCATAAAGCAATTTGGCTCCGTGCCTGATTATGCCGTCAAATTCTTGTTTTGTGCCCGGCAGGTAACCTGGCACATCGACAAATGTCAAGATTGGGATATTGAATGCATCGAGAAAACGTACAAATCTAGCTGCTTTGACTGATGCATTGATATCGAGGCAACCAGCCATGTGGCGAGGTTGGTTGGCGACAATGCCTATCGAGCGACCGCCCAATCGAGCAAATCCGGTCACGATGTTTTGCGCAAAATGAGGCGAGATCTCAAAAAAGTCACCAGCGTCGACGATTTTTTCTATCACTCCCTTGATGTCATAGGGTTTGGTCGGATCGGTCGGGACGATCCCGTCCAAGAGGTCTGCATCAGGGGGGATCTGATCGGCAAGCTCGCTATCATAAGGTGCGTCATCCATATTATTGGAAGGCAAATACGAAAGCAGTTTTGCTGTCAGGTAAAAGCTATGCTCCTCGTCTTCGGCCAAGAGGTGAGCTACTCCTGACAATGTGTTGTGAGTAGTCGCCCCACCGAGACGTTCTAGTGTGACGTCTTCTCCGGTTACAGTGCGCACGATCTCGGGACCCGTGACAAACATAAATGATTTGTCTTTGACCATGATCGTAAAGTCTGTGACAGCTGGACTGTATACGGCTCCGCCGGCGCAAGCACCGTAGATGACAGAGATTTGAGGGATTACCCCAGAGCAAGAGACATTGCGATAAAAAATGTCCGCATAGCCTGCGAGGGACCTGACCCCCTCCTGAATGCGTGCTCCGCCGCTCTCATTGAGGCCGATAACAGGCACTCCTGCTTGAGCTGCCAGGTCCATGATCTTGCACACTTTGCGAGCAAAGACCTCTCCTAGAGCTCCTCCTACAAAAGTGGCGTCATGGGCAAAAATATAAACAGGCCGGCCATCGATAGTTGCCTGGCCGGTGATGACACCGTCCCCATCCACCACCTTTTGATCCATACCAAAGTCACGGCATTGATGGCGAGCGTAACGGTCTATCTCTAAAAAACTGCCGGCGTCCACGAGCTGATCAATACGAGCTCGGGCATGCAGAGTACCGGCAGCCTCTCGTTTTTGAATAACCCTGGGATCGATAGACTCGGCTTGCGCACGTCTATCCTGCAATGCCTGGTTTGGAGTTGGTTTGCTCATCTCGATCATTTAAGCTGTGCCCTGAGGAAGAAGTTAACTATTGTAAGGTATATGGTCATGGTGCTGACATCCAGAATGCTGGTTATAAATGGACCGGATGCATGGGCTGGATCGACGCCAAACTTTTTAAAGAGTATGGGCATCAGAGAGCCGATCAAGACTCCTACGGTCATCGTGATAAAAAGCGAAGCTCCGACTACCAGGCAGAGATCGAGATTGCTGGAATGCAGGATGAGGCTGACAAGATAAGTGGCGAATCCACAAAATATGCCCAGCATCATGCCGACTTTGATCTCGTGCCAGATATTACGCAAGGCACCACGCAAAGATACTTGCGATTTGTTGGCTGTTCCCTGGATAACAATACAGGTGCTCTGAGTCGCCACTGAGCCTGTCACTCCGGAAAGCAGAGGCATAAATGCTGCAGCCTGCACCATCTTTTGAAAGACCAGATCAAAGTGATTGATGACGGATGCCGATCCACTCTCGATTGCCAGCGTTACGAGCAACCAGGGTAGACGAGCTGCAAAAGCCCTTTTGACGTTGTATGTCAATTGATCCTGGTTGTCAGAGCTGGTGCCCGTGATACCACTCGATTGGTAGATGTCCTCGATGGCTTCTTCTTTTAGGACGTCGATGACATCATCGGCGGTGATAATACCCAAAAGCACCTTGTCTCGATCCGTGACTGGCAGAGTCATCAAATCGTATCGACTTAGTTTCTCAGCTGCTTCTTCTTGGTCTACGTCGGCTTCGACAAAGACTACATCCGGGTCCATGATGGCCGTGATAGGGACTTCTGGAGGCGCAGTCAACAACTCTCTCAAGGATACTCTGCCTACCAGTCGATCTTTTTCATCCACTACATAGACATCATAGATTTCTTCTTCGATGTCTTCGTATTTTTCTCTTAGATCTACCAGTGCTTCCGCGACTGACATGCGCGCAAGCAAGGCCAGATAGTCGGTGGACATGATGCCACCGGCAGTATCGTCTTTAAACGCCATCAGCTGTGAGAGGTCTTCTTTTGCCTCTGCATCAGCGACTTGATTGATAATCGCTCGTGCTTTATCCTGCGGCAATTCGGCTAAGAGGTCTACAGCATCGTCTGGAGACATATTAGAAACGAGAGCGACAATGGAGATATCGCCGAGATCTCGCAGCAATTCGTTTTGCACTTCGGGCTCTAGTTCGGCTAATAGACCAGAAGCATTGTCTAAATCGAGCAGTCTAAAACATGTAATACGATGGGTTGGTGACAGATCATTGAGGCATTCGGCAAGGTCGGCCGGATATTGGTCGTTTAAAAGCAGGCGCAGCCTTTGGCGATCACCTTGTTCGACCAGATCGGAAATGTATTCGGGTGCTAGCAGTTGCTTTTCGGTCATGACGATCTAAGGGTTGAAACATGTTAACCCTACCACGTAATGAACTCTAGTCGTCCAGATAGCCTGCCAGCTTGGATGACCAGTTGGGTTGCCTGAGCTTGCGAAAAGCCTTGTGCTCGATTTGTCTGACCCGTTCTCTAGTGATGTTAAAGAGCTTGCCGACCTCTTCGAGTGTTCTCTGACGGCCATCCTCCAGACCATAGCGCAAGTGCATTATGTCTCTCTCACGCGGTGTCAGCTGGCTCAGCATGCGCCCCAGATCTTGTCGCATGAGTTCTTCGGCGGTGGTTGCTTCTGGGCGATCGGACTCGTCGTCTTCGATTAGATCGCCAATATAAGTCTCATCATCTCGATTGAGGGGTGTCTCCATGGATACGGGCTCTCGATCGGCCTGCTGGATCTCCTGCACCTTGTTGATCGTTATGTCCATTGCAGCCGAAAGCTCTTGTTCTGTTGGCTTGCGGCCCAGGTCTTGAGAGAGTTTAGAATTGGTCTTTTTTAGCTTGTTGATGGACTCGACCATATGCACAGGGACACGGATGGTGCGTGATTTGTCGGCTAGCCCTCGACTTATGGCTTGCCTGATCCACCAGGTTGCATAGGTCGAAAACTTGAAGCCCTTGGTATGGTCAAACTTTTCGGCGGCGCGTATCAGTCCTAGATTGCCCTCTTGAATGAGATCCTGGAACGGCAAGCCGCGATTGAGGTATTTTTTTGCTATCGATATAACGAGACGGAGATTGGCCTGAATCAGCTTTTTTTTGGCCTGGGCATCGCCTTTGGCAATGAGCCTGGCAAGCTCGATCTCTTCGTCGGGCTTGATCATTTTGACCCGACCGATCTCGCGCAGATATAGTCTCACCGAATCTTCGGTAAACCCTGATGATTCGCGGACTTCTTCTTCGGTAGTCTCGGTGGCAGGGTCATCTTCTGCACCAAAAACTTCGGACCAGTCGTCCGATAATTCGTCTGATGTAACACGGGAAGCCAAGTCTGTTATCCTTCCAAAAACCCACTGCTTGGTATTTACCCAATTTCATCATCGCTATAAGCAGGCATCGCATCATTAAGTTTTGTAAATAGGTCCTCAGTTATTTATTCACGGCTGTCTTGCGGGAATAGTTTCTTATGGATCTGTATTCTATAGATAACGATTTGCTCAATACACAAGGATGCTCTATTAAAAAATGATCGAAGGCAATTTGTCCGATGCCAGTTTGCCAGGACTGCTGCAATTTTTAGCAACCGAGTCTGACAAGACATACAAACTCAGGCTGTCCAATGGTTTCGAAAAGGGCGATATCTTTATCAACGAAGGCGAGATCCTGTCTGCCAATTTTGGTTTGCTGGAGGGCAACGACGCACTAGCGGAGCTCCTATTTTGGCGCGAAGGAGCGTTTTCTGTCGAAAAGCTGGCGTCCAGGTTTAAGGCTACTATCAATGCCAATCTCAGCATCAAGCTCAAACAGGACAATAGTTTTGCCGATCAGATCTTGTTCTTGCAGGAGTCTCTGGTAGGCCTCAATACAGAGATCGTTTCTTCTTCTACCTTTGGTACGCAGGAATGGCAGGAAGCTCTGAGCAAGCAACCTTTGTATAAAGAAGAGTTTGCTGTCCTGGGTTGGCTTTCCGATGGGCGGACAATGCGTCAGGCCATGCGCGAATTTAATTTTGATGTGGTGGCAGCTGCGAGTGTGCTATTTCGGCTTTTGATCACCGGATCTGTCGAAGTGCTCAAGCCATCAATGAAATTTGCCACCGAAGACAATCTTGAGATAGTTAGTGCGGTGGATCTGGAGGCTGTATCCAATTTTGATCCTCCACAGATAGAGCCAGTGGCCGCACGCGCGGCCGCTGTCACTCAAGAAAAATTGCCAGCCATGGAGCTTAAGATCACGGCTGCTGCTGCTGCTGCCGCGCACGCCCAGGCCCAGGCATCTAAAGAGGTCGAAACCTCTGATTCATTACCAGCCTTACCTTCATTGCCTGACACTCAAGAAGATGTAGATAATGAGAAAAAGCTTTTTGATATGCGCCGCACCGATCCTTTGCCTC
>Ga0233442_1002119_pt1 | contig 13735 bp, 15 predicted proteins | sample SI_123_September_3_FD_182789 | JGI IMG/M metagenome (GOLD analysis project Ga0233442, IMG submission 182789) | Seawater microbial communities from Saanich Inlet, British Columbia, Canada - SI_123_September2016_150_MG | ecosystem: Environmental > Aquatic > Marine > Inlet | place: Canada: British... | reverse complement strand
TAATAAAATGTATCCCTTGACAATACCATTGGGCAACCAAACCCACCTGTCTATATAAAAAAGGTATTCATCTCCCATACATTCTGCGTTAGCCTTCCCTGGTCCAAGAGTGTGAATAAGTTCCTGTTTGGTCATCCCAGCTGCAACTTTACTAAAATCATTACACAACAATTGAGATGCAATCATCGTTAGCAGAAACAAGTGCAAATAAAATATCCTCATCTGGCCATCCTATTTTTCTTCTTTAAATGATTTGGATAGGGATGAAGCAATTAATCCCGTCGGCACAGCCACAATGCCTAATCCAATGAAAACAATAAATGAGGCAAATATTTTACCCCCAACAGTAACCGGATACACGTCACCATACCCTACAGTTGTAAGGGTAGCAACTGCCCACCAAAGACAATGGAATACTGATTTAAAAGCCTCAGGTTGAACTTCATTTTCGAAATAGTAAATCCCAACCGCAGATACATAAAGGACAAACATTGCAGCCATCAGAAATACAATAAATTCATCTTTCACATCCATAAATGCTCTCTGGAGGCGATCAGCAGCCTTACTGAATTGCAGTAATTTGAATGCCCTGAAAAGCCTAAAGAGTCTGAATACTCTCACTGAACGCAAGTCTACACCCGTACTTAGGTAAAATGGCAAAATAGCCAAAATATCGATTATACCATAAAAGCTAAAAATGTACTGTAGTTTTCTACTTGATACAGCCACCCTAAGTATGTACTCTACTGTGAAAATCGTTATAGTCGTAACTTCTAAATATCTTAACCACATTATCATGTCGTTAGAAAGATCCGGAAGAGTCTCCACAGAAAAGGAGATGAGAGAGAGTAGTATCATAAATTGGATGAAAAAATCCAATACCTTCCCTGCTGTTGTTTCGCGAGTTTCAATAATTTGTTTCAAATTCATATGTCCACCTAAAATGCTATCCATATGGCTCTTCTTGAAAAAGCATTCATTTGTAAATTGTATCCATCCACATCATTATCTTTAACCAATCCCTGCATGTGAGTCTGCTCTAAGCCTTTGAGGGAAACATTTCATCCCAACTCTTTATAGTCTGATATGTAGTGAAAAACATCAGGGATAATACCGTATTCAACCTGTTGTTTTGGCTGAATGCAGGTTGAAGCAGTTGAGGGGTGCTCACCGGATGCCATCGCATACATGCCTGTGCATCCTCGCTTATCGAAATTGTGAATATCACCTAGGTCAGACCATTCGTATAAATTTAGTGCATATACACATATCCATCGCCCATGGTCTGATTGCGTCCAGATACAAATATACTGCATTTTACCATTGCATGTAACGATTGAATCAAAGACATCATTTTGTAGTGCAACAAGTATGGAGTGCGTGAATGCATATGCCGATTCGGGAATTGGAGATATTGAAGCAAAACCGTTAACCATTTTACCAACTGGAAAGGGTAAAACTGTAGAAAAGGTACTTTCTGGAGACAGGTATGATTTATATAGTGCGGCATGAAAGCCTCGTATCCATCTTCTGACAATCGGCTCTAGCACAACATTTTGCAGAATTCCTGTCCCTCGCATATCCCCAAGTGTCACTTTACTGATATCCAGTAAGGTTTGACGTTCAGGAGGTGCTTTACCTCGCACAAGACTCACAAGTTGTCCGATGATTTGGTCGTCGTCAGATCGAATATTGTTACACGATTCATGCGATAGAAGTTTTAAAGGAGGATTGCGGTCTTCCTTTGCAAAAATATTCTCAGGTGGTACATGATCCTTATCAAGTTTATCTCCATCACCAAATTCTTTGCCACACAAATAGCAGAATTTAAAAGAGCTCACATTTCTTAATGCTTTCTGATTCACTACTATCCGAGGCATATTTATTTCACTTAATTCCTTTTAGGCTGTAAATACACCTGACCAAGAATTGTTTTATGTGATTCTAGCAACATTGAAGGATGGGTTTCTTACAGGTCAAGGGTTTGACTTTCGAAATTCATCGGCCATTCGATGGTATTTTCTTAGAACTTCCATAGGCCAATTTGAATAAACATCCCCCCCTTCGAGGTGGGCGATCCCTCTCGCTCCTGAAGGTTGTGATCCTATCTCGATATTTGAAGTGTAGGTAATGCTGCCCATCATAAACACTTCGCCGCTTTCTACACTTATGATTTTAATTTTGTCACTGTTCATCATGATGATAAAATTGGCAAGAGAGTTAACATACGATGTCCCGCGTATGTCCAATATAGCTTGTGCTCCTACTAATTGACCAATTTCAATTGGGTTCTCAGATAGTCCTGAAAGAGCTAATTTGTGTTCTGAAAGTATCAATTGTAGTGCAGCACGTGTAATAACATTGTATCCTGCCAATATCAATCCTTCCTCATAACGCTCAGTCAGAGAACTATCCCCAGAGATGATGAAAGTATGAATTTCCTGATGGCTGGCCCAATTATTGAAAGTGTAGCTAGTATCTATTGGTGAATACTCCTTGTCAATCTTTACTTCGACCTTAGTCTGCTGACTTATTACATTTGGATCCGCGTTTATCCCACGAGTAGTGGGGCCACATGAGGAGAGAACAAGTAGAAGAATGACGAATATCATTGACTGCAATTCTACTTTATTATTGCCTTTCATAAGACCCTCTTTGCTAAATGTTTACTAACAGCCCTCGATTGGATTAACATGAATCACAATCTGTTTTCATCTAACGTGCTCGGCTCGAGCCGCCTCACCAGTCATATGCTCTCTGCACTTCGGACACGAATGATTGGCATCCCATGGTTAACACTTATACTTAACTCGCAACTTCTCGGCATCCCCAATCACCTTCAGATCCTCAGGACCATACCCATGTTCCAGCCACATCCAGTCATCACCTGAGTAGTCGAGGATTCTGTGGAGAGTGAGTTCATCGAGCTTTAGTTCACCGGTTGCGTATGCTTCAAACATTGGCACCTCTACCTGGGCAATCTCTGCGAGCCGTTCAATCGTGATATCCTTATCCTGGCATATCTTGTTTAGTCTGTCAAGGAAGCCGGGTGCTGGGTATTGTTTAGTCATCATCTTTACTTGAATCGACCTACGATGAATACGACAAATCCGAGAACAAACAGTATCCCACTGGGTTGAAAATTTCCAAACAGAGCTACTATGATCCCGAGGATAATCAGTACAGTACCCATACCTTCCCATTTGGCACCTTCTCTTTTTACCTGGGTAGGTGGCTTAGAACTCTCAGCAGGATTTGGAGCTTGTTTAATTGGGGCACCACAATTTGGGCATGCAGCTGCTTTATCAGAGACCTCTTTACCACATTCTGAACAACTAATTAGAGACATAATACTAATTCCTTAAAATAATTCATACAAATACGCGAGCTTGACCCGGTCCTGATTATGCTGTTCGACACCATCTTCCCAATATCCCAAAAAGTCACTTTTTCCACTTGTTTCCATATAGATCAAGGACAAAGTTGCTTACGGAAAAATCTTTCAGCCCATTTGGTCTAAATTCAGCAACACCGTATGCGATGTCATCTGATGGCATTCCCTCCAAATAGAGAAATACAGTAAATTCTTTCCAGGACGTGTTGCCGTTCTTCCATATAGCTTTTGCAACATCTTTCATTTCTTTTTCAGAGGGGACTTTGTCGACCTGCAGTATAACTCGCTTAGTCATTCTTGGTGTGCCCGCATAACTCACGTTCTCCCCCCCGACAATTTTGAAGGGTAGGACTGCCTCACTATCGTGAAGCTTTGACGATGGCACATACCCAATTGCCATTGATTCAGACAAAGTCGTGTCACCTTCAGCAAAAATGGCGTACCAGTCAGATTTAAAGGAGAACGCCTTTACCCTCTGGTTTCGTTCTAATCGAGACAGGATTTTTGATGATTTATCTTGGGATGAGTATATATCAATTTCTGAATGAGGATATTTAATAGCGCCCCATTTATTGGTAGGAGTACCAGATAAAACTACGTCCGCATCAACCCAACCCACGACTCGGATACTGTCTTTAGCAAGAACATTAACTTTTTGCCAGCCATCGTATGGCTCAGTGGCAGATGAGAGGGTCTGGACTTTAGTATTAAGTCTAATTTTTACCTGTTGATTTTCCGGACCTGGTGGTTCTTGGGTATTATGTACTGTAAAATTGTTAATTATCCTAATCTCACCAACTCCAGCATACTCCTTTGGGGGTGAGCAACAATTGATGGTCAATAGTAATAGAATAACCGCAGGCATATAATTCTTCATTTTTACTCCCTATTAATAAATTATCAAATACCGCATATCGTCAGAAAGACCGAGAGGAATATCAACGGGCCTTAATTTTGCATTTTGAAGTTTTGACAATGATTGCCCCCAATCTGCCTGAAAAAAGGATTCGAGTTTAGTACTTCAATACTGAGACTAAGTGCTACTTTGTCATTCCCAGATTCCATATTGTCCCCCATATGCACCCATATCATTTCTAGAACCATCTAGGTCATTGTAGCGAGAATCAGGGTTTCCAGTGTTGTGTGCAGGACTAGAATCATTAATTGAAAAATCGTTTTCATCCAGAAATAATGGGTTAACTGAGATATTCCCCCCCAAATAATTAACATCTGAGTCGGATAAATCATAGTCAGAATATGACATTTCAATAAACACGCCACCGTACCGATTCGAGAAAGGATCTGAATTAGATTCCCAAAAAATACAATTCATAAATCTTAATGAATAGGAATTGCTTCCATGGTCATTACACTGTAAAAGTGAGCCTGTATCGTAGTCGCCAATCAAGTCATTGTTGAAAAACACACAATTCTCCAGTGAAATGTCGGTTGTATTATAGATATACAGAGCCCCACCTTCATGTTGTGCCTGATTATTACTGAATATGCAGTTTCTTACAATTGGTTCACCATAATAAAGGCATAAAGCACCACCATACCAGTTTCCACAATATTCTCCATTGGGAGAGATTCCAGCTACATTGTTGATAAATTTATTATTTACTATGACTGGGGACGATTCGTAGGAGTAAAGTCCTCCTCCTCCTCCACAACTATTATAGTTATCCTTAAAAATATTATTTTTAATAAGAATATTCGCGTTCCTTTTTAAGCTAATCCCACCACCATCACGAGACCAAGAAATATCAGGAGAGCTTTCAAAACTGACATAGCCCGCATTTTGAATTGTAAAGCCCTCGATTGAGTTGGTTGTATCTAATTCAGAATGCGAACCGTTGACAGTTATTACAGTGCCATTTCTAGACCCATCCAGTATTGTATTATTAGGACCGTTTAGACTCCGGAGCTTAACGTTCGGTTTTTCAGAGAAAAGAAGGTTTTCATAATAGGTACCGTCCGAGACTTGCACAATATCAGTTGGCTCAGCTGCGTTAAGAGCTGATTGGATAGTTGGGAAATTCGTTGATGGTACAGACAGAATAGCTGGGCTAATATGGACAGATTTTGAATATTCTGGACCATCACTGAAGTTATTTCTGGAATCATATTGACGAATAAAATAGGAATACGTAGCAAATTCTATTGCGTTATCATCAAGAAATGTTGTAGATAATTGATCGGTTGTCGAGTATAGAAGTTCAAGATTTGATGAATCACTCCTGCGGTATAACTCATACTTTAGGAAATCATTTTCGTGACTCTCAGCCCAATTTATCAAAAGAGTATAATCGGGATTTACTGTAACCTCCAAAATAGTAATATCTTCAACTCCTTTAGTATTAAAATATCGAACATTGCTTTCACTATTGAGCAAAGCACTGTCTTGAACTACAATTCGGTACACAAAGTGGTTAGATAAGGTAACCATTGTATCTATATAGGTTGTATCCACTCTTTCTTGGACTTGCAACACATCAGTCCAATTATTTACACAATTGGGATCGAAATAATATTCAGGCCACTCATTCCATGAAATACAAGAATAGAAATCTTCTGATGAAATCGAATCTGCTTTCTGAATAATATATTGTTCAAAGTCTAGATCTTTGGACGTTTCCCAAACAATTTCCACAGAATATTTATTGACGACTGATTGAATTAATAATTGTACAGGATCAGGACTTCGACCATCGTTGTTGACAGTTACGGTAATCGAAGGTGAAATGGCCTCATTTTCAGAATCATCAAAGGCTCTGCATTGTAATGTTCTAAAGGCACCATCTTCAATAGCTGTGGTATTCCAAAAAAAAGTATAGGGAGGGCTCTTGACATCGCCAAGTAGATTTGCACCAACATAGAACTCGACTCTATCAATAGTTTCATTGTCTGTTGCATCAACCCTAATCGGCACAATTTCGTATACTATACTCCCATCTACTGGTTCAATCAGGTTAATTGTAGGCGGAGTTGTATCGTTCACCTCACAACTACTCATTAGGCAGATAATTGTGAGTAAAATTAAGAATAAGAACAGTGTAAAAAATCTCATTTTGTTGCTCCAAAGATTATTCCTATTTCATATTATTGATATTCGCGTAGGTGTTAAGCTTGAGCCACTCACTTGGAAGCACTTCTTCTTCTGTTGAAAGACTAGCAAAGCCCAATACAGTAAACAGTGTGATAATAAACGACTTTTGCTCTGCCCCTGACTATTGGTTTCTTTTGTCACTTTTGAAGCAACCTTTTTTAACATTTGGCACATAATGTTCCGACGAAGAGGAAACTGCCTTTTCAGACTAATCAATCTGTATATCGAATTGCTAGGATTTTAATTTTCATGGTATAGCCCCCGGGTATTGTTAATGGACTGCCATCAAAATTTGTTACTTGTTGTGGAGCTTGATATCTCTCTTGATTGTCTGCAATGTATAGAGCATTGGCACCTACCTCTTTGGCTTTATTCCGAGCTGTTTCCATTATCTGAGTCTCAGTATTGTAGATGCTCCCCGTCGCATTAATGATAGCTATTATCTCGTAAGGACGAGTTGGTTCTGTGAGCAATAATTCAACGTTTGTGGTTGGAGGATATGATTTACTTGGATCTAGGAGTACAACTCCTGCAGTTGTGCAAGAGAGAACTAATAGAGATAAAAATGCTAATACCGACATTCTCATATGTTGACCTTCCTTCCAGTAATTTTTAAATGTATCTAACGCAAAAGGCTAAAGCTACTTTTCTAGAGAGCATCGTTTGTAAGTTAATTATATCTGTCCCCATCATTTTCAAACTCCACACCTTTCGTTTGAGTCAGCTCTAAGCAGCTTGTATAGTTTCATGGTATATCACTATCCATTATTTTCAATCTTGCCAGCTAGTAAGTATTCCATCTTCGAAGTAGAGATATTTTCTTGTTTTGGCACCATATACCCATTGCTCATGTGTGCCAAATGAGTACACAGTACGATTTATATCATCCGGTCTCCCTAGGCTTTCCTGTGCCATATCGGATGTCATTCCAATCCATATCTGACGACTCATAATTTTCGTTGCAATGTTGTTGCCCCATTCCTGCTCAAGTACTTTTCGTTTTTTTCTGTCTGATTCTTCTCTTTTAACCCGTCTTTGTTCAGCATCCCTGTTATCCTTCAGCTCGAGCTCTCTTTGTCTTGTTCTCCACTCAGTTTCTTTTTGTTTCTTGCGCTCCTCTTTAGCCAATTTCTGGATGATGCCAATTTCATCAGGTAGTTTCTCAAAATATGTAGTATTTAAATACCCTAGTTCTCCGTTGAATTTTCCCAGAAGAAAATCACTGTTTGGATCAACTGATATTTCAACCACAGTACCCCTTGGAATTACGGCGAGAGCTTTCGCAAAAGGGGAAGGTTCGCTTTTCAGCCTCGCTTCCATCTTAAGTTTAGCTTTATAATACTTCACTCCGCTCATCTCTTGATCTGAAAGCATTCTGTCGCGTTCCGCCAATTGTAGTTGCTCACGATACCCTTTGAGCAGTTGATCGATACTATTTCGGATATTTGATAAACTGTCAATTTTGTGAAGGAGGGCCTTCTCATCAACCTGTGCATTCACATTAGAAATACAGAAGAATACGACTGTTAAGATACGTACTGCACTCATCTATCATCTCCTAATAAATTTTGAATCATTCTAACATTTTGCGCTTGAGCTGCTTCCTGAGGCAGACTCGCTTGGTTTGGTGGCACTAGCCCTCCACATCATTTCCCCCCTTGCACTTCTTTGGTTTTGAGTCCGCTCTAAGCAGCTTGTTATATGCCACTTAATTCGTATAGTTTTTTTATAGTTTTGTTGAAAATTGAATCGGGACTTTGTGATTCAAACTCATAGGCTAGAGTATTAAGCTTCTTTTTCTCCCTGGTGAGCTCTGCTTGAAAAATGTTTACCCAATCCTCGATTTCAACATTATAATAATTTTGCATGATATAGCGATATTGATATCGTTTTAAGGAGTCATTTTTGAAATACATCCGCATTTCAATTGGAATATCAAATAAATCCAATGCAGTATAAGTTTTACCATAATATCGAACCGAAGTATTTCTAAAAGTGAAATCATATGCATTCTGAATGCGCTCATCAGATTGCGCGCCCAGCTCTTTTTCGACCTTGTAGGGTGCTTCCCAACTGTACGTGGTTGACTTTACTGTTTCTTGGCTCCATCTGCAACCGCCAGAGGCTACAACTTTTCCAGTTACTTTTGGAGAAATATCATAGTGAAATGCACCCCCGTCAAGTTTGCCTTTTAGAGGTGTAATTTTGAAAAGAGTCGTAACAGATTTTACCCCTGAGTTATACTCATAATACTCAACATCAGTCCCCTCAAAATTCACCCTGAAAAAGTTATCAGGGTTCTCTGAATCATATTTCTTGCGAAGGGCATAAAATTCAGAATCAATCTTCGTTTTATACATACTCAACTTCATGTCCACTTCTAAACCATGTAAACTATCTGTAAATCCCTGAATATTTCTCAGGAATGTAGTATCAAGCGTGGATTTCTTATACTCAAGGTATTGCGGATACGAAAGATCTGTAAATTTGCTCATCAGAACTATGTTATCAGAAATAGATTTTCTTGTATTCTCCACTTCAAGAATTACATCCTCATATAATGTGTCCTGCGAGATTAGAGTTTTCACTTCGTCTGGCTCTAATTGCTGAGTGACACTAATTGGTTTTGAACAATTGATAAAAAGTTGAAGAACCAAAAATATCAATAGAATTTTCATGTGCATCTTCTTCTCCTTAGTTGATGATTGTTGTGCATATAACGCTCTTGGCTTAAGCTGCTTCCCGAAAGCATCGCTTTGTTTGATAGTCGTATCCATCCACATCATTTTCGTTAACCGATCCCTTGCGTGTGTGTCAGCTTTAAGCCTCGTATAGGCAAACAATAATAATTCAACACCAAAATGTATTTTTTACAATCTACATCCCGTACTTAAGTGATTTCTGGTTCTAATCCTAAAAGGACAAGTAGCCTAATCCAAGACGCATCTAACTGAACACCCCATGCTTTTTCTATCGGTAATTCTACGCTCTACCTGCTCATTATTGAAGTTGAGTTCACGACTCCCAACCAAGTAATCCCCATACTCGGTAATATTCCAAAATTTTGCTATGAAGGTCGCATGGATAATTTGCCCACCGCCACCTGAGTCACCACGCCATCCTGCTGGGTATGCTTGAAATCCTGAAGTCCCAAATTCAGCATTCTGATTAAGTAAGCCGTCAGCCCACGCAGGTGCATAGCCCGCAAGCTTACTCCCCTCGTTTGTGCCACGCAAATAGGATCGGTCTGCGTCTGTCTCGTTCATACCTAAAAATATTTCAAGCTCTTTCCACTCATCATCAGTTGGAATATGCCACCCCTCGGGTGCCAGTCCGTTAGGGTCGGTGATAGCATACCAATTATAGATTGCACCAAATTCTCTCGGAAAATTAGCTGCATCAGGGTGATAGCAATACGCCTCGTTTGTGATATTCAGCCATGTATTGTTATCTGACACCAGGTTTATTGGAGATCCATCTCGAAATGTAGTTGTTCTCAAATTCTCAGCCATCCAAATTTGATTCCCAAATTGAATTACATCATACACATTGCCATCTACGTCTGAAACTGTCTCATCCACAATAGTTATGATATGGGTTGTGTCGGAAGTCGCCCCGTAACTATCAATAACCTCCATTTTTATGGTAAAACTTCCGGCTATCGTGTATTGGTTGCTTGCTGTTTTAGTAGAGCTAAATCCGGTATCCCAGGTGCCATCATTTTCCCAATCCCAACGTACTTGGAGATATTCATGTGAATCCTCTATATCACTACTGGTCGATGCGTCGAAATAAATAACTGTACCAATAATTCCTGCAGGGGGATCTACTGAAAACGATGCGAAAGGGGAATGTTGCTCAATAATTATATTAATCGAATCAGCTCCTTTTCCACCCCCATCTTCAAGAGCTTCTGCCTTTACAATGTAATTCCCTGGGGTTAATGATTCCGTATCCCAGGAATATCCATACGGCCACACTTGGTCACTTCCAAGTGCAATGTCGTTCGCGTAGAAACGAACCTCACTTATGTCGTTTTCTACATCCTCCGCTACTACAGAAATTTCTACTATATCACCAAGCATAAAAATACTGTTATTGGCTGGAGCGGTAAAAGAAACGATTGGTTTTTGATTTTTAACTTTTTCTTCTGGCTTGTCACACGCGACAAATAAAACAATAATTATCAAGAATGTCGTAAGTATTGAACTTTGGTTCATCGGTTACCCCGCTCATAATGTAATGCAAGAACTTATCTTAATTGTCCATCCCAATCAATTGCTTTCAGGCACCTAAATAGCCGGTTCAAATGCATTTTATTCATTTAGTTGTCTAAAAGTCGTGTTTATAGTGCTATCAAGGTTACAAGGATTGAAGCACCACCTATCACAACTTGAATTGTTTGCACCTGACAAACCTTATTCAGTCTATCTATAAAGCCGGGTGCTGGGTATTGTTTTGTCATGAGTTGCCCTGAATCATCCGCCTAACCGATCCGTACTTGAAATTGGGTAGGCTTTAACTTAAACCGATCACTAAGTGCACCATTGACTATAAATAGCTTTGGATCCTTTTCAAATTTGAAAAGCCTATATAAATGATACTCACCCGCAAAGCGTTTGGATGTCTCTACTTCATTTGCGGATGCAAAGAATGGTGTCATTAAGCCAAATCTCGTGGTTTTTACCTCAATTCTTCTTGGTTTGCCATCAGGATCGAAAGATTGAATATCATAGCCCATATGATCTCCTTGAGTTACGGATACTCGATCAATTCGTTCAGCTAGAGATTTTAGACCCGAAGTCCAAAGCCTGTAGTGTTCATACTCCATAATAAACTTTTCACCTTCAGCTCCCAGTGATCGATTTGATGCTTCAATTGCGAGGTAATTTGGATTCCTATTGGATTTCCGCGGCGGTAGCTTGGAAAAATCTCTGGTACTAACAGTCTCAGTTGGGGTTGGTACAAGAACGGAGGAATAATCGATCTTTTGAGGGGTCTGGTCTGGTTGTTTATTAACAATTTCTATAGTTAGGCTTTCAACCTCTTTGTGGAATTCTAATCGACGAAGGACTGTATCCCTAAGTAATTCTTGGTAATTGGATCTGGGTTTGTAACCATCAATATATGGGAATCCCTCCTCTATTAGGATAGCACTTATATTTGCGTGCTTAAACTCAATAGAGCCTTTGCTACGACCTATTTGCGTTTGGAGTTTTCGATTATAATCAATTTTGGAATAACGCTCACCCTTCAGCTCCATTTCAAGCATATCGAGGTAATCGAAAACAATTGCTTCTACTTCTACCAGAGACCATTGAACGGGCATTTTAATAAAACCCCTTACCTGATATAAAATGTCTTATACCGCCCCTAGGGTTCTCAACATCACCATCGCGCCTTGGGACCAGATGTATATGGCAATGAAAGATCGTCTGCCCAGCAGACTGACCATTATTCATGCCGATATTAAAGCCAGTTATGAGCTTGTCACGTAACTCAAGTTCACTTTTTAATCCAGCTATAAGCGAATTAGTGGAATTGACCTCTGGCTGAGCGAGCCCGAAATAATTATGGACATGTCTTTTGGGAATGATCAGAGTATGAAGATCCGTAACTGGAAATTTATCTCGAATTGCATAGCTTAGTTCATTTTCAGCAATAATTCGCTCTTTATCTATCTCGCAAAACAGACATCCATCTTCACGATGCTCATATGATTCCTTGAGTCCCCGAAAGTCGGTATCATCCCTGTCACGCTTCATAGCGTTACAGCTATAGCATAAGGCCTGAAGATTGCTAATGTCGTCACTGCCACCATTATTCCTTGGGATAATGTGATCTACTTCAAGTGCCTTGATGTGGGCGGAAATGCCACAAAGCTCACATCTATACCTCGCTCGTTTTAGAACTTCATACCTGATAGTACCACTAATGTAGCCAGAAGCATGATTACGGTGTGCCCAGATTTTATCCCCACGCTTTGCGATGTATTCACCAATCTTAGAATCACACAATGATATCAATTTAGAAACCTGACTTTGAGTTAGATCATCATACCCTGGTAATACGTAACGCTTCTTTTCCTTACCAACAATTCCGTGATTCCGAAGTACGCGTCCAACCATATTGTTGGTAATTTTAACATAATACTCGAGTTGGGCTTCGTCGTATTGGAGAATCGCCTTGGCAATTTCGTCCTGATGTGACATTCCACCAGATTCGAGCAAGCGTTTGATCATCACAGGCTGATAAATATGCGACATGCGCATTTTGGAGTTTATGAATTCGGAAAGTTGGTTGTAGTTCACAAGTAATTCTTCTTTTTTGCCTTCAGTTCTACAGATGGAGTTTATCGTCTATGTGATACCACTCATCTTCAGAAAGGCTTTTTAAATATTCAGCAATTTGCTCTAAACACCCATGAGCTTCTGCCCATTCGATATGTTCACGAAATCTCATTGTCTTGGATATTACAGGAGTTTCCCACCAAGCGGCTAATATCAAGGGTAAAGGTGGCTCCCATTCATTACCCTGGCGTTTTTTATTAGGGAGCAACTCATAAAGTTTTTGCCAATTTTGGGGTTGAGGGCATACACGTTTATTCTTCTGACACTCGGGCCATATTTGTTCCACATTTACCATAGGCTCTTCATCTTCTAATGATTCAATTTTTCTGCATTTATAATTGTTTCAAACTTCGTCATATGCTCACCACACTTCGGGCAAGTATGCTTGGCATCCCAAGGCTTAACATTAGACGAGTCACAATCAGGGCAGCGATTCAGGAAGTCAGGAGTAGACTCCCTATCATCTATCAAACCACCACCATGAAACTCTATTGGGACTTCAACAAGTGATTTACATCCCAAGCAGTGACGAGTATCCACCGTGGCAATTGGAGCTCTGTCTGGGGCATCCCAAACCACTGCGGTGTAGCCGCATGCGTGACATTTATACTTGGATTTAGTGCTCAAGCTCTCCCCCACATTATGAATTAAACGTGGAGGAAGGTAGTTGGTACTCGGTGAATATCAATTAGAAGAATCGAACTCTTCCTGATCGGACCAGCTGAAGTTGCTGCGCCAGGGGGCAGCCCGTTTCCCAAGATACCAATCGTAAACGAGCCGATGAATGTTTGCTGTTCCCAGGAAGAAGCAGAGCGTGTGATCCTGCCATGTTGAATATCGGCCAAGATGCATTTCCAAGTAGCTGCGCCCCAGCCTGTCTCT
>Ga0233442_1002111_pt1 | contig 13768 bp, 13 predicted proteins | sample SI_123_September_3_FD_182789 | JGI IMG/M metagenome (GOLD analysis project Ga0233442, IMG submission 182789) | Seawater microbial communities from Saanich Inlet, British Columbia, Canada - SI_123_September2016_150_MG | ecosystem: Environmental > Aquatic > Marine > Inlet | place: Canada: British... | reverse complement strand
GCCCTGCTCTAGAGGCTGGAGCCGACCTGTATCTGCCCAAGCCTTTTGACATGCCGGCCTTATTAAACGAAGTCAGTCTGCTCTTGCGCTCGCGCTAGCTATAATCCAATCGGCGGCCTCGACTATCGATCCAGCTTGAAAGTCAGGCTCGACACGCCACTGGTATTTACCGTCCTGAACGTCGAGGCCAAACCCTGTTTCCACGAGGATACCCTTGCAAGAGCAGGCCCTGGCAAAATCTATATCAGTGGCCTTGTCTCCGACCACGTAACAATTGCCGCGATCAATCCCTGATATTTCTCTAAAGGCCCTCTCAATCATCCCTGGACCTGGTTTACGACAATCGCAAGCAATATTGTAGGGCGCCTCTTTGCCGCCTTCCTCTGGGCTCAAATGCGGACAATAATAGATGGCATCCAATTTTGCTCCATGCTCCGCTAAAAGCTTTATGAGCCTTTCATGCAAGGCATGGATGTGAGATTCGGGGTAATAGCCCCGGGCAGGGCCAGTTTGATTGGTTGTAAGTACGCAAACTATGCCTGCATCATTCATCTTTTTGACGGCCTCGCCAGCGCCCTGGATGAGATTGAGGTTTTGGACATCTCTTATATATCCGGCCTCGATATTGAGCGTGCCGTCTCGGTCGAGAAATACTACCGGTCTCAGCGATCGATCAGACTGTGAAGACGTGGACATAGACTGTTTCCTAGCTTAGAACAGTTTGATTTTACCTCAGACCGGTCAAGTGTGTTACGATGGGTCGTAGTTAATTGTTTGTTGCAGGCTATACGATACAAAATCATGAGACTAGAAGACCAAAACGCTTCATTCCGTTACAACCAGATCGGCCTCCGCAAGTTCCTCGGCGACCTCGAATGCGAGATCATGGAGCTTGTCTGGAAATTGGCTCAGCCGACTGTGACAGTGCGTGATGTCTTTAATGCCTTGCGCAAGGAGCGCGAGATCGCCTATACAACAGTCATGACCACGATGGTGCGCCTATCCGAAAAGGGCTTGCTCAAGATCGTGGACAAGATTGGTCTGGCCAACTGCTACATGCCCGAATACGACCGCGAAGAGTTTATCAATACTGCAGTGAATATGATCCTGGAGATTTTTACGAGCCAGTTTCCCAAAGAATCACAAGAATTTTTGGATCAAATGCAGGCAAAATTGGCCCGCAAGCAAGCACGCAAAAAATAGCCTCGAGACGAAAGCAAGATGATTGCAAAAACTCGAAAAAAAGATGAGACGCGCAGGTCCATCCTGGCTTCTGCTCAAAGTCTCTTTAAACAAAAAGGCTATGAAGCAACCTCTGTTGACGAGATAGTACAGGCAGCCGATCTGGTAAAAGGCACCTTTTATTATCACTTTGACTCAAAAGAGCAGGTCTTGCTCAATTTGAGGTACCTCGCAGTAATCGAAGCGGTAGAGGCGAGCATCGCATCCCTGGACAGTGGCGCCACCGCCCGCGATGCACTGGCCGTACTTACAGAAAAGCTCGGTGGCTGGTCGCAAGATAACCCAGATCTGGCGCGAGTATTTTACGGCCGCAGTGCCGTTTTGATGCCGCAGCAAATGCAGGTTCAGGCTCAATCGACCAAGTCTCTGCCAGCGTCCCCTCCACTGGCCATAAAGATTGCCGAAATCATAAAAAGTGGTCAAAAATCTGGCGAGTTGCGTCAAGACATAGATGCGTTGACACTAGCAGAACACTTTATATTTATGCTTTTTCACACTCAAATGACCTGGGTTGCACAAGGCCAGAAAGATAAAATAGCTACACGTCTGGCACTCTGTCTAGACATCCTCATCAGAGGAATTGGCACCTAGACGTTTTCTCCCACAACAAATATCTGAGAAATTGCTGCAGTATCACCTGTGGTGGCAACATCCAAGTCCAAAATGGGCAGTTCTGCCCATAAGGCACGAGACCAGTAGTCTATCCAGAGCAGATCTTTATAGAGATCCATGTCACTATCGTTGTGCATGATTTGGCCTACCTATGGGGTGCATTTATTAAATCAATCCTCGGTAAAGCAATTATTTGGACGACCACAGTGTCTTTTAAGACTTTGTAAGCACGCAATGAGAAGCGCTTCACAGCTCAGTCCCAGTAATGAACTAGAATTGGATATACGATTGGTTATAAGATTGCATATAAAATCGAATACAAAATCGGACGCAAAAGTGCCATGAAGCCGGAGATCTCGACGATGAAAATCGCTATTACCTTTGCAGGTGCCATCGCAGCATTGACGCTTGGACAGGTGCCTGCGTATGCCGCAGTGAAACTAGCTCCGATCTTTAAAGATCACATGGTCCTGCAGAGAGATCAAAAACTGCCTGTGTGGGGCACTGCAAACCCTGGTGAAAAAGTCACTATCAACCTCAATCAGCAAAACGTCATAGTCCAGGCAGATAAGTCTGGAAGATTTGCCGTCGACCTGGACAACGAACCTGCTGGAGGTCCATACAAATTAGTAGCCAAAGGCTCGAGCCAGCAAATTATCAATGACGTCTTGGTCGGCGAGGTCTGGTTTTGCGCTGGCCAATCCAATATGGTCATGCTGGTCAGTGAAGCAAAAGATGCTTCGACATTGGCCAGTGTACCATCATCCAGATTGAGGGTCTTCAATATCGAGCAAAAGCTTGCGCCTGAGCCTATTAAGACCTTAAATGGGCAGTGGGTGCCTGCAAATCCAGAGACTGTAGGCAAGTTTTCTGCTGTTGCCTATAGTTTTGGCAAGGATCTCGAGAAGGAGCTGAAAGTGCCAGTCGGCATCATCGTCGCAGCCGTTGGCGGCTCGCCTATTGATGCCTGGTTGCCCACAAGCAAAAAGCTCACGCCTGCTCAGCTCGCGGCCCTGGCAGCCAAGGCGCCAGCAGCCGATAAAGACAAGCAAAGCGAGCCAGGCAAAACAAAATCAGTGCTGGACACCAATGAAAACCTCAATACTGCCTTTGTCGATGGCAAGGGATCGGCACTCCTTTTTAATGGAATGGTAAACCCTCTCATACCTTTCGCCATCAAGGGCATACTCTGGTATCAAGGCGAAGCTGATCTCGGCAGCGCAGGTATTTATCGGCAGAGATTTGCCAAGCTAATCGAAGGCTATCGAGATCGCTGGGGCCAGGTTGTCGATGATTTTCCCTTTATATATGTCCAGATGCCAAACTGCGAATTATTTACAGACAAGCTCGGAGCATCTGCCTGGGTGGACCTGCGGGAGGCACAAAACTGGTCGCAAGGCCTGCGAGATGTCTATGCTGTCACTAGCCTTGATCTAGGCGAGGCTCAATCAGTCCATCCTTTGCGCAAAAGAGAAGTCGGCCAGAGGGCTGCACTTATCGCGCTTGCAAAAGCATACGGCAAAAAAACCGAATGCCAGGGTCCAAAGCCGGACTCTTTTGAAATTGAAGGCAATAAGATCACGATAAAGTTTGAAAATGTTGGTAAGGGCATGCATTTTTCAGGCAAAAATGCATTTGTGCTGGGGGGAACAAATAGACAATTTAAACCAGCTCAAGCAGTGATAAATCAAAATGCAATTACCTTATGGAATGATGAGATAAAAAGGCCTGTGGAAGTACGGTATGCATGGGACAACAATCCCAGTGGTCTTTTGTATAACGATAGCGGCTTGCCGGCATCTCCCTTCAGGCATTTCTTTATGCCTCAGTAATGATTGAAGCAGGGTTTTTGCTATCTATTAGCAATTCAAATAAAAAAAGAGGCGAGTCGAATGACTCGCCTCTCTATTATGTATCAGTCTCAGATCTCGATTATTCGTTATCGGGGATCGGAGCGCCTTCAGGCAATGTAGGAGAGGTCTTTTGGTGACGCTCTGCACGACCTGAGGTGTAGTGGCGTTCGTCAAGCACGGTCGGCTCGACCTGGAAGAGGTTGGTATCGCGAGGGCCTTCTACACGACCGATTTCTTCGGGCAGCTTGAGCTGACCGGGAGTACCGGGCAAGATGATCTCAGGTCTGACGCAGACTACCAATTCGGATTCGTTCTTGTTGAACGCTTTGGAACGATAGAGAGCACCGAGGACCGGAACTTCACCGTAGATAGGCAGTTTAGCCAAGTCGCGTCCGCTGTTGCTCGATACTAGACCAGAGATATAAAGCTCTTGACCAGGCTTGAGCTCGACAATAGTCTGGGTCTTTCTGGTAGTGAAACCAGGTACGCGAGAAGCAAGCGCGCCACCGAAGGAGAAACCAATTTCTGGAGCAAGAATACGCTCTTCAGGAGAGATCTCCAGGTTGATGGTGCCATTTTCTTGCAGTACCGGGATCATGTTGAGACGGATACCGAATGGCTCGAAGGTGATCGAGGGCAATGCAGTACCAGCAGTTGCTACAGCTTGTACGATCGGGATTTCGCCACCAGCAAGGAACGAAGCTCTCTCACCGGATATGGTGACTAGAGTTGGCTCGGCAAGTACTCTCGAACGGCTGTTGGAGATATTGCCCTGGATAGTGGGGTTGATCGAGAAGTTGGCAGCATTGCGGCCACCACCGAAGTTGGATGTACCGGTAAACATGTTGAGCAAGTTAGCAGCGGTAATGGCTGCGCCGCCTGGACTACCAAGCAAATTAGCTTGCTGCAAAAGTGCTGTAGGACCACTATAAATAATCGGTTGACCGATTGCGCTAGCACCACCAGCCCCCAAAAAAGAAATCGATTGAACTGTGCTTGAAGCATTATTCAAGGCAACAGCCGGAACTGCGGCTAAAGGACCAAAAGTTGCTGGATTGTTTAAAGCAGTACCACCGCCTGTAGGGGTGAGAGCTTGCAAAAATCTCAAACCGCCCTGGGAGGTCAAGGGAAAACCAGTTCCAGTTGCTGGAGTACCGCCAATACCGAAAGCGAAGCCTCTAAAATTTGCATTGAAACCGAGGTTAACAGATAGTTCGCGAGATGCAGTGGTATTCATTTCCATGAAAGTGCAGTGCAGAGCGATCAACGGCACTTTGCGCACTTTAACTAAACTGGTAACTCGATTACCGTCCGATGTAAGAACTTGCGACTTACTAATGTTGTTGGGGATATTGCCAAAAAACGTGTAACGATCTACAGAGTTGAGCTGAGCAAGCTGGCCAGCTTGACCACCCGCTGTAGCAGTACCTCCCAATTCACCAATACGACCGTTAACAATACGATTGTTAGCGACCTGGATGTTCATTCCGCGATCATCCATGAACACATTTGCTGCTGCGAATGCTTTGATGATCGACTCCGGATGATCGACATCACCAGTTAGAAGGACACGGTCAGAACCACCGACAGAAAAGGCCTTCACGATAATACGAGGATCTATTTCGCGGAGCGTGGCTTGCAACTGCGAATAATCCTTGGAAACTCGCAAGTCTACGCTAACGGAGTTGCCAGCATCATCCCAAAGCAACATTGTGGCCACTCCAGGAGCTTTACCTAGAAGGACCATCTGATTTTCAGATACGACAACCGGTTCAGCTATACCAGGATCGGAGATCGAGGTACGAACGATCTTGTTTTTAAACTTAAAGGTGCGCGATTGAGCAACTTTCAAATCGATTGCATTTGTAGTTTTAAACTCTTCAAGTTCGACGGTACCAGTAACAACCGGAGGTATTGGTTGCGCATTGACATAGGTCGACTGATCGGCGGCCTGCGCAACGACTGTACGGCCATTCTTCAAGTCTGCAGCGCTTGCCTGATGCAAATTAGCCTGTAGCACCAGGATTGACAGGCTCAGAGCTAAGCTCAGCTGAGGCTTATTCATTCAACTCTCCCTCTAATAACTCCACAAATTACGAACATCAATCGACGCAGGAGCTTCTAATGGTAATTTCAGGCATAGACCGCCTGAATCAATGAAAGCTTAACACGGATGGGCTATAGCTGCACATTTCTTTTTTCAAACTACCAGACAATGAACAAGGTCTTTACACAAAGGACCAAATTTCCTCGAACATATGGTCAATGCTAGATTTAGAGAGCTGCCTATCAAACAATTGCAGAAAACAAGAAGTACTAGATGCGATACCACTGAATATTTTAAAGATAGACATGCTTTTATTGAAATCCTTTTAACTAATAAAACAAAAAAAGAGGGGACAGAAGCCCCCTCTTTAGATTTCGTGTTTTCCTATTATTCGTTATCTGGGATTGGCGCACCTTCAGGCAAAGTAGGAGAAGTCTTTTGATGACGTTCTGCTCTGCCAGAGGTGTAATGGCGTTCGTCAAGAACAGAAGGTTCCACGTTGAACATGTTTGTATCACGGGGGCCCTCTACGCGTCCGATCTCTTCTGGCAATTTAAGTTGTCCGGGAGTACCTGGCAAGATGATTTCGGGACGTACTGATACAACCAGCTCGCTCTCATTCTTATTGAAAGCTTTGGAGCGATATAAAGCACCAAGTACTGGCACTTCCCCAATTACAGGTGTCTTAGCGATTTGTCTACCAGTATTAGTTGAAACGAGACCTGCAATGTACAACTCTTGGCCGGGTTTAAGCTCGACAATTGTTTGGCTCTTACGAGTTGTAAAACCAGGAACTGTGGCACCTGCGCCTAACCCAGCACCAGCAGGCAGAGTAAATGCTAGGTTGGGAGCCAACAATCTTTCTTCAGGAGAAACTTCAAGATTGATACCGCCATTATCTTTGAGAACGGGAATCATGTTAAGTCTGATACCGAATGGCTCGAACACAACCGATTGTTGAGCTGTGCCACCAGCAGCTACCGACTGTACGATCGGGATCTCACCACCAGCAAGGAACGATGCCCGTTCACCAGATATGGTGACAAGAGTTGGCTCAGCAAGTATCCGAGCTCTTCTCATACCGATCATGCCTTGAAAAGCAGGATTTATAGACAATGTAGTTTTTCCACCGATACTTGAGGAGCTGGTGAAAATATTGCCTATGTTAGTCCCGGACAGACCGGCTCCACCAGGAGCGCCGAGCAAGACAGCTTGGGAAAGCAGACTGGAAGCTCCTCCAGCCTGACCTAGGCCGATAGCGCTTGGCCCTCCAGTACCGACAAAGTTAACTGTCCCTAAGGCATTTCCGACTGGATTGTTAACAAGAGCAAAATTAGCGGCTTCTGCAAGGTTTCCGGTTGCGGAAGTTGCACCCGCTGCTGGAAACAAGGTAGAAAAACCTCTTTGTCCAGGAGCTGCGGCCAAAACTGTGTTACCAGAAAGAGATTGAGCACTACCACCAATACCAAAGGAGAAGGACTTATTAGCAACACCGAAACCCAGCTGAGTAGCAAGCTCCCTTGCAGCAGCAGTATTCATCTCCATGAAGGTGCAGTGCAATACAATTAGCGGCACCTTCCGCACTTTAACCAAGCTAGTTACGCGACTACCATCGCTCAAAAGCACCTGAGCCTTGGAAATATTGTTGGGAAGATTGCCAAAATATGTATAACGATCAACAGTACCTAGAGCAGATAACTGACCTGACGCACCGCCAGTGGTACCGGTGCCACCTAATTCACCTATACGACCGTTGATTAATCTGTTATTGGCGACCTGGATGTTCATACCACGATCGTCCATAAACACGTTTGCGGCAGCAAAGGCTTTAACGATCGACTCAACGTTGTCTACGTCACCGGTAAGCAATACACGCTCCGAACCACCAACCGAGAAGGTCTTGATGATGATACGGGGATCGATCTCTCTCACGGTTGCTTGCAACTGAGAAAAATCGCGGCTGACGCGAAGATCGATAGAAACAGAGTTGCCAGCATCATCCCAGAGCACCAGCGTCGTGGTGCCAGGGGCCTTACCGAGCAAGACCAATTGGTTTTCGGTGACTACGACGGGCTCGGCGATGCCGGGATCAGAGATAGAAGTCCTGACGATCTTGTTCTTGAGCTTGAAGGTCCTGGATTGGGACACTTTGAGGTCGAGAACGTTTGTCACTTTGTACTCTTCAAAATCGAGAGTGCCAGTGACTACAGGCGGGATAGGCTGTGCGGTGAGAGTGCTGTGATCGGCTTGAGCGACTACGTGATCGGGTGACAGCTGTGCCAATAAGGCTTTGCTAGCAGCAGTAACTGCAGTCTGCGAAGGTAGGGCTGCGATCGCAGGCACATGATCTATGACATCAGGAGATGACTTGGGAGCGACAGCAAGATCTGCTGCTACCCCAGGAGCGCCAGTCATACCCTCATCGAGAGGTAGACCTGGGTGTATGGTGAGAGCAGCTGCTGGAGCGGCGCCGCCAGCTCCAATCTCCTTGCCCTTACCAGCGAGGAACAACATTGCATGACTTGCGTCTACAGCAGAAGCTTTGCTTGCTGCAGGTTTTACCGCACCACCTTTGGTGGCGGCAGGTTTGATACTTTGTTTCGACACTTGAGCCTGGCCGGCCATTTGTTGCCAGATCGCACCCGACTCGGATTGTGCCGAGAGCCAATTAGCCTGGAGCAGCACTAACGAAAGACTCAAGGCTAAGCTCAACTGGGGCTTATTCATTCCACTCTCCCTCTACGAACTCCCTAACCCGATACCCTAAATGACTTGGGAGCACTAATGGTAAATATCGGTACGAGACCGACCAGTACAGAAGCTTAACACGAGTGCCTCATATGTGCACGCTTCTTTTTTAAGACTGATGCTACATACAACATAGCCTTAACACTTATCACTCGACATCTCCAATAAAGCGCTGCAGACGGCATCTAAGACCTTGCCAAGGTATTTACACAAAAACACACATGACAACCACCCGTGGTGCACCATCATCAATAGTAAGTATCCTTACTTACCAAAAAAACGTTCTTTTATATATCCAAATGTCGTCGCTAAAATCTGTAATTATTTTATGATTTAAATTTCATTTGTTTATCCGCCACTAAATCCATGCTGGTAGAGATGTTTCGGATCTGAGCTTTTATATTCCTTTATAGTGGTATATTCAATAAAGCCGAGCAACAAAGCCGTGCAGGCCCCGATGCGGTCCGGACGGTCTTATAATTTAAAGAAGGACATTTATAGTGGAAAGCTCTTCTGAACAAGAAAAGGTATTGGTAGTTGACGACGAGGCGTCTATCAGACGCATTCTCGAGACAAGGCTCAAACTCGCCGGATACAACGTAGCCACTGCCCAAGATGGCCAAGAAGCAATAGAGCAATTCAACGGTTTTCAACCGGATCTAGTCATTTTGGACGTCATGCTGCCAAAAATGGACGGCTATGAGGTCTGTCGCGAGATCCGCAAGACTTCGGACACTCCCATCATCATGCTGACCGCAGTTGCTGATGTTTCCAACAGGATTCAAGGCCTCGAGATCGGCGCTGACGACTATGTAGTCAAACCCTTCAGCCCCTCCGAGCTAGAGGCTCGTATCAAGGCAGTACTGAGACGTACAGTCGAACGTCATCAAGAAGTCGGCCAGAGCAAGAGCTCCAACGTCATCACTATTGGCAATCTCAAGATCGATCTCAACAAACGCCAGGTTACTCGTAAAAACGAGCGGATTCGTCTAACCGGGATGGAGTTCAGCCTTCTGGAGCTCCTCGTTACCAATTCTGGCAAGCCCTATTCGCGCGGCGAGATCTTACAACAAGTCTGGGCTTATCCCCCAGACCATAGGATCGACACTCGCGTGGTAGATGTGCATATCAGCCGTCTGCGCAGCAAACTAGAAGAAGACTCGTCCAATCCGGACTTGATCCTCACCGCTCGTGGTATCGGCTACATGTTCCAAAAGATCAACTAAGCTGATCCATAAATCAGCACCAAATCAAGACAAATAAAAAGGCCGGCTGATTGTTAATCGCCGGCCTTTTAACTAGATCATCGCCAGACACTTATCAAGTGCCTGTTCTCCACGAATTCATGTATTCAGTCATCTCTGGAGTAAGAGTATCGATTTCGATCCCCATCGATTTAAGCTTGAGCCTGGCGATCTCCTCATCGACGCTGAGAGGCAGAGTATGCACTCCTGGCTTAAGTGTCGCCTTGTTTTTGACCAGATGCTCGAGAGCGAGAGCCTGATTGGCAAAACTCATATCCATAACTGACGCGGGGTGCCCTTCTGCGCAGGAAAGATTGACCAGACGACCTTGTGCAAGGACATAGATCCTGCGGCCGTCTTTCATTTCAAATTCTTCCATCAAGGGCCTAACTTCTCTCTTGGACTTGGCCATTTCACCCAGACTGGTTAGATTGAGCTCAAGGTCAAAGTGACCAGAATTGCACACGATCGCGCCATCTTTCATATCGGCAAAGTGAGCTTTATCGATGACGTGCCTGTTACCAGTCACAGTGATAAATAGATCGCCCAACTTAACGGCTTGGGCAATAGGCATGACTCTAAAGCCATCCATGACAGCTTCGATAGCCTTGATCGGGTCGACTTCGCAAACGATGACATTAGCACCCAGACCACGCCCACGCATTGCGCAGCCCTTGCCGCACCAGCCATATCCTAAAACGACTAGATTGCGACCAGCAACCAAACGATTGGTGGCGCGGATGACACCATCAAGAGTGGATTGACCGGTACCATAACGATTGTCAAACATGTGCTTGGTCATAGCATCGTTGACAGCCATGGAAGGGAAAGGTAGAGCATTGTCTCTTTCCATTGCCTTCAAGCGAGTGATACCAGTAGTGGTTTCTTCGGTCGTGCCGATGACTTCTTTCACTTGACCTTGGCGCTCTTGCAAAAGAGTAGCGACGAGATCGGATCCGTCATCGATGATAAGGGATGGGTGATGATCGAGGGCAATATTGATATGTTTGTGATAGGTGGCAATATCCTCGCCCTTTATAGCAAACACAGACATGCCATAGTCCTTGACCAGGCTGGCTGCAACGTCGTCCTGGGTCGAGAGCGGGTTGGAGGCTATCAACACCATTTCTGCGCCACCGGCAACAAGGGCCCGTCCGAGATTGGCGGTTTCACTGGTGACATGGGCACAGACGGAAAGCTTGAGGCCTTTGAATGGCTTTTCTTTTTCAAATCGCTCACGGATCATGCGCAATACAGGCATATCCCCGTCTGCCCATTCGATCCTCTGCTTACCGAGAGGAGCAAGGCCGATGTCTTTTATTTCCGATGTTTCGATGGTCTTTGTGCTCACCGATACCCCCTTATGGACATGATGCAAATGGTTTGAGACTTTGGCCATATTAGCATTTACATATATAGAAGGTCGTTTTGCATAGCTTTTCTTCATTAGAAGGAAAACCAAATGGTTTATAAAACGATTAATTGAACCGTAGCGGGGAACATTAAAAGTAGGAGACCACTCCTTATTTAGACCGAACGGGAGACCACAGGTGACCGACCATGAAAGCCCAGGCAGATACCCAAAGAATTAGCTATAAGGCCGCTATCTCGGCAGTATTCGCTTATGCCTTGGCTATGCTCGTTGCCTATCCCGCTTTCGCTGTAGTTCTTTCGGGACATCTCGAAGAAGTGCAGGATACTTCCGCAAAAGTAGAGTCAATCAAACCCATCAAGCCCCGCAACACCTTCCCTCTTTCTTTCAAGGGCCAATGGCAAGTCCAGACTAAGGTACTTAATAGCCAGATTTCATCTGTCCAAGCCGGTCAGGTCATCACATCCGAAGTCACTTTTTATCCTACTGCTGACGGTCGTATCCTGGCCAAATGGCATCAACCGGGCTGGGTAGAGACACAATCCTCGGCCATGAGCTTTAACGGCAATGCAGCCACGGCAGACCGGACTACTTATTATTTTGGAGACAACGCTCAAGGTTCCTGGGCGGCCAGGGCACGAGACGAATTTACTCAAATAGCAAACAATAGTATTACAGCTAAGAGCTATGTCGATCAGTATATAGATGGCAACTATGTAGGCAGATATCGAACAGAGTCAGTCATGACCAAGATCGGTGATACCAACGAAATTGCTCGACGCTAACGACCATCGTTTTGTATGGCACCATAAGTGGTGCGTAATAAAAAGAGGCCCACTAGGGGCCTCTTTTTTTGTCTTACCAGATGCCTTTACCCGCGGTGCCTATTTGGCAGCAGCCAGCAATTTGCGATTGCCAGTGCGATATTGAGCAAAGGATTGCTTGCCTTTAAAGATGGCCAGTTCGCCAAGATCGTGCTCTATACGCAGCAACTGATTGTACTTGGCAGTACGCTCAGCGCGGCATGGAGCACCGGTTTTGATCTGATAAGTGCTGAGAGCGACCGCAAGATCGGCGATGGTGGCATCTTCGGTTTCCCCTGAGCGATGCGACATGACACTGCCAAAACCATTTTCACGAGCGAGATTTACAGCATCCATAGTTTCAGAAAGAGTCCCAATCTGGTTTGGCTTGATCAAGATTGCGTTACCGATACCATTTTCGATACCACGCTCCAGACGCTCCACGTTGGTCACAAAGAGGTCATCACCAACCAATTGGCATTTGGAGCCGATGGCATCGGTCAACTCTTTCCAGCCATCCCAGTCCTCTTCAGCCAATCCATCTTCGATACTGATGATGGGATAATTAGCGGCTAGCTTTTCATAGACTTTGACCATCTCATGACTGGATAGTTTTTTGCCTTCTGTGGCCAGATTGTACTTGCCACCTTCAAAAAACTCGGTGGATGCGGGGTCTAGTGCCAGAGAAACCTCCGCTCCTGCCTTGAAGCCGGATTTTTCGATAGCTTCAACAATCAATTCTAAAGCGGCTTCGTTGGTCTTTAGCGAAGGAGCAAATCCACCTTCGTCACCAACACCGGTGCCCAAACCCTTTTTATGCAGCACTGCCTTTAGTGCCTGATAAATTTCTGCGCCCCAGCGCAAGCACTCACCAAATGTGGAGGCACCATGAGGGATGATCATAAATTCTTGAAAATCCACTCCATCCTGAGCGTGCTTGCCACCATTGAGGATATTCATCATGGGTACTGGCAATGTATTGGCAGAGAGTCCACCTACATAGCGAAACAGCGGCAATCCCATCGAATCAGCAGCAGCTTTGGCGACAGCTAGGCTGACACCAAGGGTGGCATTGGCCCCAAGGCGAGACTTGTTTTTGGTACCATCCAATTCGATCAATGCTCTATCGATAGCCAATTGGTCTATTGCATCCATACCGATCAGATTTTCAGCGATGGTATCGTGGATGTTTTCGATAACCTTAAGCACTCCTTTTCCGTGATAGCGAGCCTTGTCGCCATCGCGAAGCTCGACCGCTTCAAAACTACCCGTGGAGGCACCAGAAGGAACCGCAGCTCGACCTGTGGCACCACTGGCGAGGGCAACCAAAACTTCGACAGTGGGATTACCACGCGAGTCCAAGATTTCCATTGCCGATATTTCTTCAATATGCGTCATCGCGTTTTTGCTCCTAAATGCACCATATGTGATTGCAAGCGTCCGCTTTTATCAGATTATTTTTCCGATTTGCGAATTTCTTTGCTGCGTTTTATGAAGGTTCAAGTATAATCCTTTTCACTGGATTTAAATTTGGCTAGACAAATCTTCGAAACAGCACGAAACGTTTACTGATTCTCAACTGATATTCGGCTTGTCTAACTAGATTGCATAATTGAAATTCTGTTGTTGTTGTTGTTGTTGGTTTTCGGTATCGTTTGTTCTTTTCAATAAGAACCTAGAAGTGGCGGACATATATGGGCAACCTGTACGGTGGCAGTTTCCAGGCTATCCAGGAATACTTCCAGCAGAAAGAGTGCCGGTTCTGTTCTCAGCTTTTCAAGTCAGAAGGTATACAGCTACTCCGGGAAGAACCCGGCGTACTGGTGGTCAGAGTTACTTGCTGTGCA
>Ga0233442_1002107_pt1 | contig 13777 bp, 13 predicted proteins | sample SI_123_September_3_FD_182789 | JGI IMG/M metagenome (GOLD analysis project Ga0233442, IMG submission 182789) | Seawater microbial communities from Saanich Inlet, British Columbia, Canada - SI_123_September2016_150_MG | ecosystem: Environmental > Aquatic > Marine > Inlet | place: Canada: British... | reverse complement strand
ATTACTCTTCCAAGAAGGTGGTCTCTATTCCCTTTAATTTTCCATCAATAGTGCTAAATTATTTTTCTGTTAAGTTGTTCAATGCATTGTATTATTTTAAGGCTAAACAAGGAGTGTCACACCAGAATGTAGGGCTTGATAGTTTTTTCTTTCCTTTGGATTCTGTTGGTAGTTGGAATAGAATATACGGCCGCAATGGCTTTGTTCAATATCAGTTTATTCTACCAAAGAAAGAAAGTTTGGAGGGCTTGACAAAAATACTTGAGAAAATTTCAGACATAGGGTTGGGTAGTTTTTTAGCAGTATTAAAACTCTACGGGAAAGAAAATGAAAACTACTTATCCTTTCCTATGGAAGGATACAGTCTGGCTTTAGATTTTAAAATACAAAAAGGATTGTTTAATTTTCTAAAAGAGTTGGATCAGATAGTCCTTGAATATAATGGGAGAATATATTTAGCTAAAGACTCCAGGGTTGGAAAAAGTGTATTTGAAAAAGGATATCCAAATATAGAACGGTTTAGAGAATTTAGAAAATCACAAGGCATGAAAGAGAAATTTACATCATTACAATCAGAAAGGTTAGGGTTATGAATAACAATTGGATATTAATTTTAGGGGCTGGTAGTGATATTGCCATTGCAACTGCTCATAAATATGCACAGAATGGCTACTCAATCTATTTATGTTCGCGCAACATAAAAGAGTTAAAAAAAGAAGCTAGGAATATTGAAATAAGATATGAAGTCAATGTGGATGTAATATATTTTGATGCATTAGATTATGAATCACATAAAGAATTTTATAGTGATTTGCCTGTTAAGCCCAAAGGTGTTTTACTTGCATTTGGCCTACTTGGTGATCAAGAAGCGCAACAAAGGCAATTTGAATTAGCAAAATCAGTAATGGATACAAACTATGTGTCTGCCGTAAGTATTCTTGAGGTAGTCTCTCAGGATTTTGAAAAAAGAAAATCAGGATTTATTGTGGGAATAAGCTCTGTTGCGGGCGATCGTGGACGTTCGAGTAACTATATTTATGGCAGTTCAAAAGCTGGATTTTCAACTTATCTTGAGGGATTGCAACATAGATTATGTAAGTCAAACGTACATGTTTTAATTGTTAAACCAGGATTTGTAGCAACAAAAATGACTGCTGATATGAACCTTCCAGACCTTCTAACTGCAAAGCCAGATGAAGTGTCAAGTGCAATCTATATGGGCATTGAGAAGAAAAAAAATGTGATTTATGTAAAGCGAATTTGGAGTCTAATAATGTTAGTAATTAGAAATATTCCTAATTTTATATTCAAGAGAATGTCACTTTAATTGTGAACGCTTTCATGACTTTAGAAACAACCAGGAATAAAACAATAGCTTTTTTTGATTTTGATGGAACTTTAACCAAAAAAGACACGTTGCTCGGGTTTATTATAAATTCATTTTCTCCGTATGAAATTATAAAGGCGGTTATTTTTCTATCACCAGTGTTATTGAAATTTTTGTTTAAGATTGAGAATAATAGCATCTCAAAAGAGAAAATTTTTTGTTATTTTTTTCGGGGGCTTTCTGAGGAGAAAATGTTATCTATGGGCGCTAATTACGCGTTGAAAAAATTGCCTAAAATTATAAGACCTATGGCTTTAGATAAGATCAGATGGCATAAGAAGCATGGGCACGAAGTAGTTATTGTTACTGCATCAACAAAATACTGGATAGAGCCATGGGCAAAGAAATATTCAGTTAAATTAATAGCCACTGAATTGGAAAATATTAACAATATGTTCACAGGAAGATACAAGGGGCTAAATTGTCATGGTAAGGAAAAAGTACAAAAGATAAGTAGAGAATATGATTTGAATATATTCGATATAATTTATGCTTATGGTGATAGTTCTGGTGATAAGCAAATGCTTGAGTTAGCTGACCATTGTTTTTATCAACCATTTAGATAACTCGGTAAACTTTTATGAAAATAAGAATAGTAGTTTCAGATTTTTCACACGTTGAGGGGGGGGCGACAGCGGTCGCAATTGATCATGCGGTAAAAATGTCAAATATGGGTTGCAAGGTAATATACTTAACTGGCGATTCACAGGTGGGAGAAAAACTGCTTGAAAACAACATTCAGGTAATACCAGTCTATGGAAGTGGGAAGTATAGAATTCTTAATAAGATTCTCACACCAATTAAGTATTTATGGAATTATTCATCCTATTTAAAGATTAAACAGGTGTTAAGTACAATACCAAAAGATGATTGTAAAATTTACATTCATACATGGACAAAAAAAATAAGCTCTTCCCTATTCTCCGCACTCTACGGAAAGGGTTTTGATGTTAATGTAGTTGCACATGATTATTTCTTGGAATGTCCGAACGGTGGATATTTTAATTATTCTGAAAAGAAGTTGTGCAACCTCCAACCCTTAAGTTTTTCATGTTTGATATCTCAATGTGATAAGAGGAACTTTATTGAAAAATATATCAGAATTGTTAGAACAATAATTCAAAAAAATATAATATCAGGTCTTGACTTTAAGATTTGCTATGTGTCGAATTATCAAAAAAAAGTAATGAGAACAAATTTAATCACAAGTCGAAAAGATTCAATCCTCCCAAATGTAGTTGAGATAAATACAAATATCAGGGTTGCAGCAGAAAATAATAAGGATATAGTCTTTGTAGGTCGGTTTGATAAAGAAAAAGGTGTGGTTGATTTCATTAACGCACTTAAAAGATCAAATCTAAAAGCGGTATTTGTTGGCAATGGTCCACTACTTAGCTACATTCAAGACTCGAATGCTGCGTTAAAAATTTACAAATGGGTTGATAGGAGGGAAGTGATGAAGATATTAGAAAAATCCCGTTTTATTGTTATACCTTCACTTTGGCATGAAGCCGATCCATTGGTTAATATCGAGGCCGCCTTAAAGGGGATCCCTAGAATTGTTTCAGATAGGTGTGCAGCAAGAGATACGGTAAAAAATAATAAAACAGGTTTGGTAATTGATCCGGTGGATTTGAACAGCTTTAGTAAGGCCTTATCTGATTTATGTGCAGATGATTTATTGGTTAAAAAAATATCAAGAGACACTTATGATTGGGCGCATAAGGAAGCCAAAAAGAGAGCTAAAATTAATAAGGAGTTCAAGTGGTAAATATTTTATTTGATGGAAGGCCAATTCGAAACCCAATTTCTGGAGTGGCAAGATATTGTACTGATTTATCCATTGCATTAAGTAAAAACCCTGATTTGAGTATAGAGGTTCTAGTGCAAAATTTTTTGAATCAGAACGATAAGCTTGGTGAATTAATTTCGTCTGGGGTGAGTATGTCGCAATTACACTATATCCCTAGAAAAATAGAAAATTTATATTTAGAGTTTGGTGGTGATGTAACCTTAGGTCGTAGAGGTTTTAAGCCAGACATAATTCATGAAGCTTATTTTGCGAGACTTGATGGGCCAAAATCTGCAAAAAAAATAGCAACAATACATGATGTAATACCTATTGATTGTCCAGAGCTTTTCTCTAAAAGAAATGTATTTTTTTCAAAAATTAATTTAGAAAGGCAGGTTGAGTCTTCTGATGCTATCATTGCTGACTCACATTATACAAAAGAAAGGATATTGGACCTATTTCCTGGTGCCGCCTCCAGAATACGAGTTATACCAGTTGGTGTGTCACAATCTCTTATTGATTACAGCCAAGATAACATTCCAAAGCAAAATTCAACTGAGATTAATGATGGGAGGCCATATATTGTTACCGTGGGAAATATAGAGCCAAGAAAGAATATAGAAACATTAGCAAAGTCTTTATTGATTTTAAATCAAGGGTTAAGTCAAGAACTAGACTTGATTGTTGTAGGGAGATCTAATTACGGGGAAGATGAGATTATTGATTTTTGTAAAAAACAACTTGGCGATAAAATCAAATTTACCGGTTTTGTAAGTGAAAGGGAAAAATTTGATTTAATATCTAATGCTGAAGCGCTCGTCTTTCCATCTCAATATGAAGGTTTTGGCATACCGGCTATTGAGTCTATGATGTTAGGAGTTCCAACTTTATTGGCAAATAATTCCTCATTAACTGAATTGGCTGTTGATAAGTGGCAACTATTTGAAACATTTAATTCTGATGAGTTGGCTGATAAATTGTTGTCCGTTGTAGAACAATCATATCCTTCCGACCTTATTGAAAAATCAAAAAAAAGTGCTTGTGTCTATAATTGGGATAGTATTTCAAAAGAAATAAGTAATCTATATATGCAGATGTAATCCTCCCAAAAATTAACACTCAGTAAAAGTAGAATTTTCGTATAAAAAAAGATTGAAGGAAGCGCTGATTGGTTTAAAAAATACGGTATTCTATGACTTGGGTGAAAAGAATCCTATTGCTGTCGAGTTGTATTGACGTGCTGTATAAAAAGATTGGGGAGTAAGGTGAATTTACGGATATTTTGGTTCTCTAGATTCGTCGTCAGAGGCTGTACCGTTTGGAATTTAAACTAGAGGAAATATATTCATGAATCAAAGAATTAGAGAATTAATTAGAGTAGTACTAAATTATATTCAAACCGTAAAAGTTTTCTTCTTACGTTTGTTTGGCTTTATAGACTTTGCTGTCCCCCCAAACTCTAATATGAGAAGGACGTCTGCAAAAAACATCAAGCATTATATTTATTCTGGAATCAGCACGTATTTGCCTATTGCCACGGCTGCTAAGTTCCATGGAGTTAAGTTTGATAAAAATACAAATATTCTGGATTTTGGCTGTGGTGTGGCCGGTCAATTGAGACCATTTGTCAAACACTTTCCTGATGCAGCATTCCATGCATGTGATGTTGATCCATCATCCATTGAATTCATAAAAAAAAATTATCCAAAAGTTAAGGCTTATGCCAACTTATTTGAGCCGCCCTTAACGTTTTCTGATAATCAAATGGATCTGGTTTACTCGGTATCAACTTTTTCACATTTTGATAAAGAAACTATTGATCTTTGGTTGAAAGAGTTTTCTAGAGTAATTAAACCTGGAGGGTTGCTGTTATTAACAATTGAAGGTGAATATGCACTAAATGTTGTTGCCTCGGAAACAAATGAAGACCCTCATGAAATAAGAGAAGTGCTCCAGAAGGAAGGTATTTTTTATAAAAACTACTCTTGGTTAAATAAGCTTCAACAGCGAGGCCCTGCCCTAACTAAAAGTGTGGATATTTCAAGTTATTTTGGTGAAGCATACGGCAACACAATAATAAATAGAGATTTTGTAGATAAAAATTTCAATAAATATGATTTTTCTGTATTGGGTATTTCAGAAGGAGTTATATGTGAGCGACAAGACCTGATTGTACTACAACATAAGTAGTATTCAATATTTAAAATGCAGAAAAAGTAGTTGTACTTGAATGAAAAAAACTAAAGAGTTAATTTATATTGTTGATAAGGTTAGATTATCTTTACTGAGAGGGCTGTTTTTTAGACCATTTTTAGCGCACAGTTCTAAAGTGCCATTAATTGGAAAAAATGTAAAAATATTAGCGATATGGAAGTTAACGACTGGTAAGAGGTGTTACCTTGGAGATAATTCATATGTCGAGTGTTATGCTTCATATGGTGTAAAGTTAGGTGACCGAGTAACAATAAGAGAGAATTCTTGGATACAATGTAGAAGTGGATTTAATGAGCTTGGCGAAGGTTTGGAGATCGGCAACGGTACGTATATTGGCCCATCTGCTGTTATTGGTGTAGGTGGCATGATAACTATTGGCAACAATTGCCAAATTGGCGCTAGGTTTACGCTTAGTGCGGAAAGTCACGTAAGAAATCAAGACAATGAGAATTATGTATCTGGAGATGTGAAAAGAATTGGCATTAGCATAGGAAATCATTGTTGGATTGGAAATAATGTAACTATATTAGATGGAGTAACAATTGGAGATAATGTAGTTATAGGCGCTGGATCGGTAGTGACCAAATCCATGCCAAGCAATGTAATATGCTATGGCGTCCCAGCCAGGATTAATCAATAGTGAAATCACTGTTTAGTTTGCTGATTCTTGCATATTTTTTCTTTCCGAGAGTAGATATTATTACTATCGGATCTGGCTCAATTAGAGTTAACGATTTTATTGCTATTATTTCTATATTGACAGCATTTCTATATTTGTTAAGTAATCAAAATAAATCTATATTCTTTATAAATAGAGCGTTTAAGATATACTTAATATTTATATCTGTTTCTTTAATTTCCGCACTATTTTCTGGATTCTCAACATCATTAGTGAATGTAATTAGGTTGTTAGAGTATGCATTGTTCTATTTTGTTGGTGTAGCAATGCTTTCTGCCGGTGTTGATTTTAAACGACTATCGATACAATTATTAGCTATAGGCCTAGTGTTTCTAGTTTTAGAGTTTAGCGGTGTAAGTTTTGACCACAGATGGACTGGAGGTAATAGGGCTGTGCTCACATTTGCAGGCCCTTATGAGGTTGCTACATTCTTCGGATTTTTATACTTTTTTTATCAAAAGTTGCACCATAAAATGGGATCATTTATTTTCATCTTGACAGCACAATCAAGGATAACGTTGTTATATTTCATGCTTGTTTATGGATATAAATCATTTAAAATTTTTATGACACACGGCTCTATTGTGAAGAAATTTTTTATCAGCTCTACATTTCTGATTGTAATTTCTTTGATTTTGATAACAGATAATAGATTTTCTCAGACTTTTTCCAAATTAGAAAAAACCGTTAGCATTTCAATGCAAGAATCAGAAAATAGGACATTTTCCGGCAATAGAAATGATTATTTTGACCTGTTTCTTAAAAGAGAAATGCCACTTCAAGGTATTGAAAATATTGATCATAGTTTGGCTATGAGACTTATAACCTGGGGAGATGTAATTTCAGTTGTTAACTATAGTTTAAAAAATACAGTTATTGGCTCTGGGCCAGGATATTTTGGTGCTGCGGTAGATGGTGCTTTTATTCGTATCTTGGGTGAAAATGGAATCATTGGCCTAATAGTATTTATAATATTTTTATCAGCTCTGTATAAAGAATTCAATAATTTTCAATTAGGCCACTCTATTCTACTTTTAATTGTAACTGGACTTATGATTGATATATTTTATTCTAGCAAAATTATGCCACTTATATTTATATATCTAGCCTACACTACTCAGTATTATAAAAAAACTCATAAGACTGCTGTAGAGGCATTATATGATAATTAATACTAGCCTTTCTTTAGTTAAAAAATCAAGAGTATTTTTAACTTATATAGGTTTATTTGTAAGTTCAATTGTAGTAATTGCATCTATGCTCTTGGCTAATAGTTTGTATCTAGAAGAAGATATGTCATTAATATTTTTATGTATTACTGGTATTGGGTTGGCATCCTTATTAGATTTCAACCTATCTAAAGCATTGTTATTTAGTTTGACTCAATGGCAGTGCAATCATAAATATCTTTATTCAGTAATTTATATTAGTGCCGTTATTGGTGTGGGATTGTTAATAATCATAGAAGCATTATTGTTTTTGCTCGTAAATACAGAAATTTTAAATGTATCAATGTATGACAAAAGCCATGAAATAAATTATTTAACGATAGCGATTTTTCTTTTGCCTTTTTTAATATTTTCACAAAGTATTCAGGCAATGTTCGAATCAAATGATTTATTCCTGCATTCAACATTATATAAGTCTGCTCAGGCGGTCGCCCCTTATCTTGTCGCAGTGATTGGATTTTTTAGTTTTGATAATATCACTGCTATAGTTTTTTTAATGGTTTTGTCTAGAGTTGTTATCATATCTGTTGCTGTTGTATTCGTATCAAGGTATTTTGTTTTTCAAAAATCAAATAGGGAAAATGACTATAGAGTTAGACGAATATTTATTAGAAGATTTCTTCATGGTTTTATAGGAGGTTTTTTAACTCTATTATTATTGCATGGAGATAGGCTAATAGTGTTCCTTGTTTTAGAGAGCTATATGTACAATTTATATATGATACTATCTGAGCTGGTTTTGAAATATGTTTCGTTGATAGCAGCAGCATCTTCAGTTTTTACAACAAGAATGACATATATAGTAAGGAATGGATTATCAACAATTAACTCATTATTTACCGTCTCTCATTTGACATTCTTTGTGCTGGCATCGCCATTAATTTTTATTTACCTTGTTCATGATATGTTTAATATAGATTACTTTAATGGCAATGAATATTTCTTATCATTATATATTTTTGGAATGTTTTATTCTGTAATGAGTCTTTCTGCAAATATACTCATTATAGCAACTGGTCGTTTTAGCATGTTAAGTGTTGTCAATTTTGTAGAGGTGCTATTAATCGGCATGGTATTTTATTACTTACGCAATAACCTTGTGGTTGCAGTATTTGTATCTGTCCTAATTAAGGGGGTTGTTAATTTTTTGATACAATCTATATATATATCAACGGTGAAAAATGTAAAAAACAGCATTTTGATAATTTTGCCCGCATCTATTATTCCATTGTTCATGATAATAAATGATAGTGTCTTTAGCTTAATGCTCTTGGTATTATTGAATATATTTTGCATATCTTATATTTTTAAATTTTTTAAAAATGACAGAGTTTTGCTTAAAAAATTAATTTAGTTTTATAGTAATAATTATGATTAAGTTAATAGCTAAAAATAGATATTTTATTTTATTTTGTATCTCTGTGATTTATGCCTTCTCACTTCTAGTGTTTAGTTTGGATATCCCTATCTTGGAACATCATTCGTTTAGGCAGACGCAAACAGCAATAATTTCCTGGTATATGAGTAGCCCATCAGACCTTGTTTATACTCCCTTGCCTATTTTTGGCCCTCCATGGTCTCTCAATCAAGAGTTACCAATATTTCAATATTTAGTTAAAGTTATTTCTGTGTATGCGGGACTTGATACACTGCAAGGCTTACAAAATGTCGGTAGATCTCTAAGTTGGGTGTTCTTATTGCTAACGTTGGTCCCTATTTATTACTTGTCAAAGTTACATTCTATTGATCGAGATGATTTTTTTATTTTCTCTTCGTTATATCTATCAGCTCCATTGTATGTTTTCTTTTCTACTTCGTTTGCAATAGAAAGCACAGCGCTGTTTGTATCGATGACATTTTTGTTTTTTTTTAATCGGTATCTAATTTACAGAAAGACTCTAACTTTAATACTATTCTCGTTTTTTCTGTCTTTATCTTTATTGATCAAAGTGACAACAGCTACACCTTTCTTGCTGTTGATTTTATTTATTTATATTATTCATATTTATAAAGATGAGTTTGACTTTCGGGTATTTACTCGATTAGCAATTGCTTCATTAATCCCGATTATTGTACTAATTTTGTGGAAGAATCATGCAGATAGCATTGCAGTTTCATCCATATTGACAGAAGATTTATCATCATCGTCTCATATTATGAAAGAATGGATTTTTGGAACTATTGACGATCGGATAAATATAAATATATATGTAAAAGTGTTTGCTAGGATCCTACTCTATTCCTCACCTGGATTGTTAATAATAATATTGGTCTCATTATTTTTTAATTATAAAAAATTAATAAAAGTGAGTTCGTATATTGATAAAAGTACATTACTCCTTATCTCTATTTTTTTATTAATTTTTATAACTATTTTTACATTTCCTAAATTGCACTATATCCATGATTATTATCAGTATTCTATTGGTATCTTTGCAATTTTTTTTATATCTGTACTACTTCACAAGCTAAAGAGTGATATTAAATTATTTCTTGTTGCACTTTCTATTTTATTTAATATTTTGGCATTTTTTTATCATCCTATTTCTGATTCTTTTTACACAAAGAGATTTGATTATATAGGCTCCGATAAGCAGATTTCTTTTGAAAAAATTTCTTCAATTATTATTGAAAATACTGGAATAGATGATTTGGTAATTTCATCTGGATTTGATGGCTGGTCCTCTGAGTTGGCTTTTTTTACAAAAAGAAAATTCTTAATTAATTGGCCACATGCATTTGATAAGAGGCTATCTGAATATAAGAGGTTAGGGCTTGTGAGTAATATTAATTTAGCTATTATTTGCAATTCTTCGTTACCTGGCATGTCTAACGAGTCCATATCTTTAAGTGAAATTAAAAATATGGATAAATACTTCAATCTCAAGAAGTTTTACCATTATAAGGATGATGTTAATGTGTGTGATTTTTATAGGGTAGAGAAATGATGAAGAGCAGCTCAATCTCGATAGTGGTCCCAATCTATAATGGCGAAAAATATATTATAAATCTACTACCTATACTAAAAGAAATACATTCAACCTTGTCAGTAGAGGTGTTTTTTGTTGATTCTAGCTCTTCTGACAATTCTTTGGAATTATTAAATTCTTACGGTTTTGAGAATATTCATATTATCAGTGGTTTGAAATTTGATCATGGTGGCACCCGCACTATGATCGGTAAAATGTGCTCTGGAGATATTATTATTTATTTGACTCAGGATGCTTTACCATTAGACATTTGTTCAATTAAAAAAATTACAACTGTATTTAAAGATGATTTGATCGGTGCTGCATTTGGTCGTCAATTGCCATATAAACAGTCAAATTTGTTTGGAAAGCATTTACGTAAGTTTAATTATGGTGTTCAGTCGTATATTAGAGATATTAATGATAAGGATTTATACGGTATCAAGACAGCCTTTTTATCCAATTCATTTGCCGCTTATCGTAGATCTTCAATGGAGGAAATTGGATGGTTTAAGGATGGATTGATCTTAGGAGAAGATACTTATGCAGGTGCCATGCTTTTGAAGAAGGGCTATAAGCTTGCTTATGTATCAGATGCACAAGTTTACCATTCACATAGCTATACAATTTTAGAGGAATTTAAACGTTATTTTGATATTGGTGTTTTTCATAATATGGAAATCTGGATATTAGATGAATTTGGCAAGCCTGAAGGTGAGGGGGTGCGGTATGTTAAATCTGAATTGAATTATTTATTCAAGCATAATGCGTATTATCTATTCCCAGAATTTATAGTTAGAAATGTAATGAAGTACTTGGGCTACAAATTAGGGAGAAACTTTGAATTCCTTCCAAAGAATGTGGTAATGAAATTTAGTATGCATCATAGATGGTGGAATAAATATTTTAAGGAAGCTTTATGAAGATTTTGGTTATAGGTGGCGCGGGTTACATTGGTTCGCACATGGTGAAAATGTTGCTTAATTTGAGTCATGATGTAATTATCCTGGATAATTTGTCAACTGGGTTTAGAGAATTAGCTAAATATGGTGAATTGGTTGTTGGCGATCTGGCAGATGAGAGTTTGCTTGAAGGCTTATTTTCAAAACATCAGTTTGATGGAGTGATGCATTTTGCTGCGGCTAGTTTGGTAGGTGAATCAATGACTAACCCTGCTAAGTATTATCGTAATAATGTATCTAATACCATTAACTTACTTGATGCTATGGTTAAGCACCATGTGAAGAGTTTTGTATTCTCATCAAGTGCTGCTGTGTATGGTGAGCCTAATAGTGATTTGATTGATGAGTTGCATGCAAAAGATCCGATTAACCCTTATGGCTCTACTAAGTTAATGATTGAGCGCATATTGCAGGATTACGCAGCTGCTTATGGCTTGAATTCTATTTCACTCAGGTATTTTAATGCGTGTGGTGCAGATCCTGAGGGTGAGTTGGGTGAGTGTCATGATCCTGAAACGCATTTGATTCCACTTATTCTTCAAGCTGCCTCTGGTCGCAGAGGGTCAATCACAGTATTTGGGCGTGATTATGCGACTGATGATGGTACTTGTGTGCGTGATTATATTCATATTAATGATTTATGCACTGCACATGCTTTGGCTTTAAACAAGTTAACCGACTCAAATGATTGCGGAGCCTTGGCATACAACCTTGGCAATAGTTCAGGATTTTCAGTGCAACAAGTGATTGATGTGGTGCAATCTGTTGTAAGTAAAGATAAATACTCTGTGACAGTAGAAGATGGTGAGCGTAGAGCAGGCGATCCTGCCACACTTGTAGCTGATGCAGCTAAGGCAAAATTTGAATTAAATTGGCAGCCTAAGTATGATGATCTAGAGGTGATTGTTAGTCATGCCTGGGGATGGGAGAAGAAACTGGCAAATATTAATTAGCGGCTAATTTCTAATAAGTATTTTTACTACTAAAGCCTTTCCATATTGTTATAAAGATGATTTTTATATCAAGCCATAGCGTCCATCTGTTAATATATTTTAGGTCCATATTTATTCTGTTTTGCATTTTGTCCAGCGTATCAGTTTGTCCTCGCCAGCCATTAATTTGAGCTAGCCCTGTAATACCTGGCTTAACTAGAAACCTTTGGCTATATTCAGGGATTAGATTGCCATATTCTAAATCATGCGCTACGGCGTGAGGCCTAGGGCCGACAATACTCATTGTGCCTTGGATAGCGTTTATAAATTGTGGCAGTTCGTCTAGACTGGTCTTTCTTAAAAAATTACCAACAGAGGTTTTGCGAGGGTCATCCTTGCTTGCTTGTTTAACAACCGATCCATTATCTTGTGTTGTCATTGATCGAAATTTATAAACAATGATTTCTGTATTGTTAATGCCACCACGTTTTTGTTTGAAGATCACAGGACCTTTTGAATCTATTTTAATTGCCATGGCAATAATTAAGATTACTGGGCTGATCAAGATTAAGATGATAGTTGATAATACAATATCCTCTGCTCTTTTCAGAGATTTACAAATGATATGGTTTGCGCGTGATTGTTTTAAATTAATATTTTGAGTCATTATTGCAACTGATAAATTATGAATCATTTTAACCTGTAGAATATCATCTATAGTTATATTATCTACATTTTCTTTAAATAATTAGGACATGCTAAGTAAGACACCCCCATTTTTTTATTATTGTTTTTCTCTACTGTATCTTATTCTGATAAAGTTAAGTGGAATTTAGATTTGTCAAGTAGTGTTATTGGTAAAATAGTAGCAGACGTACAATAATTTATTAGGCATTGTGCACACACCATTTAATAGCCCTGATGTTATAAGAGGCTATGCATTAATTTTTGGCAGCTTGATTCTGATAGATATCAGATTTTAATATTGAATGAAGGCGAGAATATGAATAAAGCAAGCACTACCGAAAGTGGAAAGATAAAAAATAATTTTAAAAGCTCCACTGCTGAAGTGGATGATAACTATGAAGTTTGTATTGGTTGCAAATCACAAACTGATGTTTTGCGTAGTACAAATATCGATCATCGATATGGATATGTTATTGGACTAGGCCAACTATGCATTTCTTGTTATAAAAAAAATCCTTTTTAAAAGCGAACCTAAAAGACTTTAGGTTCGACAGTTGTCAATAATAAGCCAATCTTGATCACTCCAGCTTTGAAGATATCTCATTGCGCTAGTTTCTGATTTCCAGCCACCTCTAAGCATAATTTTCTCTAGTGGAATATTTTTGTCTAATAGATCAAGTGCAGCGCCAACTCTAAATGAGTGGCCAGACAGTTCTCCTATTTGATTAAGCCCAGCTTGCTTTTGAAGACTTTTTAAAATATGGTTAATTGATGCAGGCGTAAGAGATGGATTAGTAGATAGGTTCCGCTTGAAGCTTCTAAGGATGTAGCCACTATCTTGATCAATTGCCAGCGACCAGCTTAAGATCATTTCAGACAGCTCATTAGATATTGGAATTATTTTCCCTTGGTTGTATTGATCAGTT
>Ga0233442_1002106_pt1 | contig 13782 bp, 13 predicted proteins | sample SI_123_September_3_FD_182789 | JGI IMG/M metagenome (GOLD analysis project Ga0233442, IMG submission 182789) | Seawater microbial communities from Saanich Inlet, British Columbia, Canada - SI_123_September2016_150_MG | ecosystem: Environmental > Aquatic > Marine > Inlet | place: Canada: British... | reverse complement strand
TTTAAATGCTGAGCTGTAATTTGTTCATTTTTTACTCATAATTTTTTACTCCGAATTGTTGAGTTAAGTTTAACTCGTTCGAAATAAGAAATTTTATTTTGTTGTCTTAAATTGTTGGGGTTTTATACTATTTCGTTCAACTGTAAGTTGAAATAATGACTTATCATCAAATTGTTTAGTCATAAGGGTGCGGCTGATTGGCCATAGTCTTACACTACTTCCACCGCATAATACAACATTAGTCATCTTTAACTTTTTCTGGATAAGCTCCATGTTTAGGCTTAGTAATTCTTAGTTTTATATACTCAGGCAACATAGTAAAAAATCTAATCCAACCATACATAAAATAAAATGGTAAATAAACACCATCTCCTCTCATGATAGCACTCCATCCTCTGATAAACGGGTATCTAATAGCAAGATGAAACATAATTCTTCCTACTTTATGTGGATATTTATAGATGATTTGTGCATCACCTTTTCCATACTTTATAAACTTTTTTACTATCTCCGTAAATTCAGGAGTTTGTTGTCTTTTTGTAAGTCCTGTACCAATGCCCTGTCTAAATCCTGCTATTTCCATTCTCATAGAAAGATCTGTGTCTTCATCTCCTACACCATCAAAGAAGCTATCAAAACCACAATGCTTAATAGCTTCAGAACGGTACAAAGATGGACGACCTACCATATTTGTATCTATTGGCTTATCTGTATATGTAATGCCATAATTTGTAGAACCCATAGCTTTTTCCCAATATGTTTTTGGTTCAAATGCAACCTCTCTACCTAGCAATGCATCATAATTATATTCTTCCATTTCACCTAGTAGTTTAGCTAAAAAGTCTGGCTCCAAATGATCATCCCCGTCTATAATAGCTATAAATGGCTGTGTTGAATTATCTAATCCCTCTTGTCTTTGAGAAGAGAGACCTTTTTTCTTAGCAAGAATAACCTTTGCACCTTTTGATTTTGCAATTTCTACTGTTCTATCTGTTGAATGCCCATCGATGACTATTACTTCAGCTGGATTATTAGCAAAGGCCTTATCTAAACAATCCGAAATATCTTGCTCTTCATTGTATGTGCATATGTTTATTGATATTGGTAATTTTTCTTTCATTTGTTTAAACTTCTACCTAAAATAGAAAATGAATCCCTACCTTGATATTTAATATATTCAACTATCTCAAAGTTTTTAGAAAACTCTTCTATAAATTCATTTTCTGATTTAATAAAAGCAATAGTTTTTGGTGGAATATTCAGTCCAAAAATTACATACTTTGCATCCTTGGAAATAGTTTTTATCACTTCTTTCCAATTTTTTAAATAATAAAGTGTTGCTCTACTTACAACCATAGATGCCCCCCCCGTTTTATTAGCTAAATATTTAGAGAGTTCATTGAGATTGCTAATATCTAAAGAATCAAATTCTATATTCTGAAATTTACTTTTAGCAATATCTATAGCAGTCTCACTGATATCACAACCATAAGTATTATTATTTCTTTTTTTTAAAAGATTTGTAAAATATCCTTTGCCACACCCTAAGTCTATAATATTTTCAAAATTATATTCATTAATGATAGATAAATCTATTTTTTTGTAAAGAGACATAGAATCTTGCTCCCAAGAATCAAACTCTCCATCTTTATCTTTTTTATACATATCCTCAAAGTTTCCCAAAAAACTATTTTTTTCAAAATCAAATACATAACTATTGTGATTCATATTGATAGTGCCGGTTCTTTATTTTGTTGCTTCAATAATATATGCTGTAAATTTATCTCTTTCATTGTTTTCTGTCTTTGTTATATAATCTATTTTTATCTCTTTAAATTTCTTTAAACTATCTTTTAATTCTTTTTCATTTAAAAAACCTGTAATAAATCCATTATTACCTTCTGTTAGCATTGTTGAGAAAAATTTACCATTTGGCTTCAATATTCTAAATACTTCATTATGAATTTTAAATATATCATCTTTTATATTATGTTGTATCGCACTTTTATCAAAACAAAAATCAAAATATTGATCTTCGTATGGCATTTTAGATATATCACCAACTTTCACCTTACTTTGAAAATCTTTCTTTAACGATTCAATAGCACTTTCCGAGAAATCTATTCCATAAATATCGAAACCATCATTTTTTACAAATTTTAAGTTATTACCCCAACCACAGCCAATATCAAGAGCTTTTACCCCCCCCCTACTTGTAGGGGCGATTTTTGAAGTATAGTTTCTTCTAACAAATTGAATAACTAATTCTGATGGAAATTCATTTTTGTGAAATATTGAATCATCACTATAAACTTCTTCCCATTCTTTTTGATTTTTTTTCATATTTTAACTCTTATAATTTATTTCATAATATGGTACTATTTCACCACCAAAACTGAGTTTAAACCAACCCCTATGAGGTGAGTTTACACCTTCCAAATCTACTTCATTTATACCCATTATACTCATGTCGTAAAAAGCTTCCCAAAGTACATTTGTACCGCTATGACCATCTCTTTTGACTGGGTCATTTGCCCCAAAGATATAATATGCTCTTTTGTTATCCCATCCAAAGAGTGCCATACTGCCAATTTCATTCAGTTCATCATAACTAGCATATATTTTTGCCATATTATTTTCAATAAGAGTTGATATCAACTGCTCCATGATTTTAAGCTTATCTTCTTCTATTTCTAACTTTTGCCTTTCCATAGTTTTTTTGTAAAATTCTACAAAAAAACCACTATCAGTTATAACTTTTGTTTTATATTTTTTTTTAATAGCGTATCTAATTTGCTGCCTTCTTGAGTTAGATGCTTTATTATAAATAGATATATCTTCTAATTTAATTGATACTTTAAAATCTGAAATATTTACGTAAGATGTATATCGTATATTTGGATTGTATTTAGATAATTCCGTACCATAATTAACCCACAGAAACCCCCTTATGTCAACAATGCTTGGATGTAGACTCATTTCAACATTATCATACATATTTGCAAGCTCTATAGAGATAAATTCTTGTATCTTGTATTGTTCTGAAAGTTGTTGAGCATGATTTTGCCCGCTTGTTGGCTTGTTATACATAATGCCATTGTAAATAATAAAATTATTTAGGATTGCCGATTGACTGGTATTGTTTTCTATTAATGAAACTGCCGCTCTTAACTCTTCTTTTTTATAGCAATAGTAAAGTTTGTAGTTTACCTTGCTAGATTTTAAGTAAATAGAGCTTGAAAAAAGAGTACCATTTAAAGAGTTTTCTATAAATTTATCCCATTTTTCATCAGTATTTGCTTCTACTAGTCTATAATCACTTGACATTTTTATCCTTTAAAAATCTTATAATATCATCTGAAATATTTTCTAAATACACTTTATCTATATCTTCATTTGTCCAAATATTGATAATATTTTCTCCTACCCAATCACTAATTGGAGTAGTTTTGTGTTCTCTTTTTTCAAAGAGTAAATCTACAGAATGGTACCAACTACTTACTTTATATTTTTTTTTCAATAAATATCTAAAAAGTCCATCTCTATGATTTTCTACAAATATATTAAATCTCCAATAAGATGAGCCATATTTTGGTTCTAAAATTATGACACCAGTTTTATTTTCTAATCTATTTTTTAAATAATTACTATTTTCTTTTCGTATCTCAATAAAATTATTTAGTTTATCTAATTGTTTACTTAAGTTATCTTTAAAATTATTATCAAACTGATATAAAAAATAATTTTTATTATCTAAACAAAGTTTTTTAAACTCATCAGCATATTTATTTATACTTTTCCCGTAATCAATATTATATAGCTTTGTATGTTTTTTACTAATGCTACCTATTTTATTTTCTTTTGAAGCTGAATACTTGCCAAGATCTGCTAAATTTACCTTGATATTCCCATGTATACTTTCACTATTGGTTAGTATTGCACCGCCATGCTTAACATCTATATTCTTTCCAGAACCAAAACTTAGAATCGATACACTCCCAAAACTTCCTAATACTTGATTCTCAAAATACATACCTTGGGCAACAGCAGCATCTTCAATAAGAAATATATTATTATCGTTACAATAGCTCTCAATATAGCCAATACCGCATACATTTCCATAAGAATGCACGCTAATAATACTATCAATATTTTTACCATTTAGATGCTCAACATCTATACCGAGAGTTTCTTTTTCAATATCGATAAATAAAGGTATATTGCCTGAAAAGTATATTGGTAAAATAACATTCATGCATACATTGTTAGGTATGGCGACCGTTCTGTTTTTAAAACCTTGAGACAGTAATGATAAATAGATAGCTGTTGTGCCATTACCAACCAATGTACAATATTTTCTATTATGTAATTTTGCTATCTTCCTCTCTAACTTAGTCATACCATCTCTAGTACTTTTTTATTCTCAAGCTGCTTAGCTTCTTTATAAATCAAACACACACTAACATTTAACTTTTTACTGATTTCATACAAATCAATCCCTCCATCACAATAATATAAAATCCAAAGTATTATATCTAATGCTGAAATATCACTATTTGGTAAAATTGCACCACCTGTTTTAGGATACAAGCCATGTTTACTTAACATTACTTCACAATTTGGATATAGATTTTTATACACTATATTTTTATCCATCATACTTATAAGCTGCAGATATAAATCTAATGCGCTATTTAAATAGTCTGCTTTCACAAACTCAAGATTATCTAGTGAGGTATGGTAGTAATCATATTCATAGTATCTATCCTTAGAGATGGTTGCACAATTTATTTTAAAACCTTGTGACGAGTACTGTCTTTCATCACTTCCATGTATATCAAATGGATAAGTTTGAAATTTAATATTGTTTTGCCTAAAAACATCTTCGATCATACTGTTTATAAAATTATTTTCTTCCCACGATTGTTTGTATCCAAAATCACCCAAACCGCCACATGTAGTAATAACCAGTCCATTCTTTATATCTTTCAGGGCCTTTTCATTGTTGGCGCAATATGCTATAGCGCCTATTGTTTCAGGTACAAAAACTATTCGATAACTATATTCTAATGTATCTTGAATTTTAAGTAATTCTTGAGCTATAAAAGCTGTTGTGATTACACCACTTAAACTATCATTTGCCATAGATGGGTGACATATATAGCAAGATAACAAATACTCTTTTTTAGATTTTCCTTTTATAATCAACTCCCCCAATGACATGCTGCCATCTGAAAGCTCACTATCTATAAATACTTCATACTCTTCATTATCTTTAAATAACTCTTTATATTGATTGTAACTTACACAAAATCCCCATGATTCATTATAATAGCTTGTGCGATAAGGGATGGCATCTGGAGAATTTTCTAAATAGTGTAAATTTTCTTTTAGTTCATCAAAATTTATCTTTTTGTTTATAGGTATTGAATAGCTTACTACATGAAGATTTGAGCTTTTAAACTCTATTATTTTTTTACCTTTACTATCTTTTATCCAAGCATCTTTGATATTCCACTCTTTTGGAATAGTCCAATCATATACTTTTTGACCAGTTGGATACTCTAAAATATCTAAAGGTATCAGCTCTTGTAATATTTTTAATGTTTCTCTATTCCCATTACCGGTAATACTTCTAGTAATTGGAAATAATCTTTTTAGATAAAGATCTATCTCTTTTTCAAAATTAATCATCAAACATATTCCATTTTAAAACTGCGTCTTCTTCTATATCTGCAATAGCTTTTTGCCCAATTATCTCATCTATAAACCTTGGACTCACCCCATGGGCTGGTCTTTTAAATGTTAAATCACTTTCTTCAATTATTTTTCCCTTAGAGATATCTTTTTGTGCAACTAGGCTTCTTCTTGCATTCTTTCTTGCTAATGCTTCATCTTCAAGTGCTTCTACTTTAAAGCCACCAAGTATTTCAAAAGCTCTTTCAAGATTTTTTCTATAAATTTTTAAATCATCTTTATCCATTGCATGATAATGATCATTTCCAGGAAGTGTTTTATCATGCGTGAAGTGTTTTTCTATTATTACACATCCAAGCATAGTGGCCATCTCACAAATTTTCATATCATCTGGTAGCGTATGATCACTATAACCAATAATTTTATCAGGAAATTTTTGTTTTAAATCCAGTATCATTCCTAAGTTTGCATTTGCATCTAGTGTAGGATAATTTAAAACACAATGCAAAAGTGCCAAAGAATTGCCAGTCTTTTCTATCCAACCAACAGCCTCTTGAATTTCGTAAAGACTACTGGCTCCTGTTGATAAAATAATAGGTTTATTGAACTTGCAAATATATTCTATAAATGGTTTGTTTGTAATATCTGAGGATGATATTTTATATACATCCATTAACTTATCCAGAAAATCTGCTGACTCTATATCAAAAGGAGTGCTCATAAACTCTATATCTATCTTGCTACAATACTCTTTTAGCTCCATCATTTCATCTATCCAAAAGCTATCATATTTTTTAAATAGCTCATGTTGTGAGGTTGTGGGTTCTTTTGTGGTATCCCAGTAAGATGGTGAATCTTTAGAAGCTATAGTATCTGCTTTATAGCTTTGAAATTTAACCGCATCTGCCCCACCCTCCTTTGCCTCCTCTACAAGTCTTTTTGCTGTTTTCATGCTACCTTCATGATTCACACCAATTTCAGCTATGATATACGGCTGATAAATCTTTTTTTCACAGGGATTTGTATTTTCAAATAGTTCTGTTAGTTTCATCTGGCTTTCTCCGTAAATAATTTTATTAAATTTTGTGATGAGATATCTATGTCAAAATCTTTCATGCACAATGCTTGATAATCATCAAAAGTATCCACATCAAATCTCATACCTGGGTGGTGTAATTTTTTATCCAAAGGATCAAATGTTTTTATATCAAACATGTTACTATTTTCAGTAATATATGACAGGCAATGTTCTTTATGGTGTTGTGTCTCTACCACTTCATAGAGATGCTTTAATGTATTAAAACTTATAATTTCCGCACCTAAGCCATCTGGATAACTATTATTTTTGGGAATATGATTATAGGCATAATCACATGCGGTTTTTTCAAAAAAAGTTATTAAACTATCTATTTCATTTCCATCTATTAGTGGATTATCAGCGCACACTCTTACTATTTGTGTGGCACCTTCATTCTCAACTGATTTGTAAAATCTCTCTAATACATTTCCTTCACTGCCTCTATATACTTTCACACCTAACTCTTGTATAAATTTTCCTAGTAAATCATTATCTTCAGTCTCTGGAATAGCAACTATAATATCATTTAGAAGTTTCGATTTTTGTATCCTTCTTATTACCCACTCGATTATAGGCTTGCCATGCAGAGATAGCATCATCTTAAAAGGTAGTCTTGTAGAGCCAAGTCTTGCTTGTACTATAGCTATAGTTTTGTTCACAATAGTTCTAATATTTTTTTTACTACTTTTTTCTTATTATTGGAAAAATTATACTTACTGATATTTAAAAATAGCGACTCTCTATAATCATTGTCTACAACTATTTTATTAAAACTGGTTTTTATTGACTTAGCTGTTTTATTTGCACCATATACACCAAGATTTATAAACCCTGTTTCTAGTGAAGAAAAGCGATGTGAATCTTCACGCTTGTGATGCGATATGATTATAGATGGTATATTCATATGCGCCAATTCATATACAGTTCTGCCATTTGATGAAAGTGCTATTTGAGTTTTTTCCATTATTTTAGATATTACTCTACTTGCAAGAGTAAATTCAATATTTTTATACATATGAGCTGACAAATACCTCTCTAACTCTTTTTTAAATAAATACCCACTACCACAAACTATATATATCTTGATGTTATTTTGTTCGGCAATATTTATAATTGATTTTAAAGCTACTAATGTTAAATTGTTTTGGTCTGTCCCCCCAAAAGCCACAAGAACAGCATTAACATTACTTTCAAACTTATGTGGTTTTGCATCTTCAAACTCATCTCTTAATGCTAAATATTGATGACCCCATAAAAAATTATCGCCCTTAAGTTGAGGCTCGTTATAAAGCTCATTTATCACCAAATCTGCTTCTTGTGTTCCGCACCCTAAGTCTTCGAAATTAACTACTTTTATATTGTTGTTTTTTAAATTTTTAATATATTCTAAATTTGTATTTAAAACATCATTTATAACTAAATCAGGATTCAATTCTAAAATAGTTTTCTTAATATCTTCTGTAGGTATAACCTTATAATCCATTAATGCTATTTTCTCAACCGCCATTCCATATTTTTTATCACATACAAATATTACTTTATGGTCAGTTATCTCATGAGCTAAAGCTAAAGAGTGATAAATATGCCCCATACCTAACTCTTTTGATCCTATTACATTAAATACTATTATTTTTTGTTGCAATATCTTCTCGCATACCCACCAATCTTGGTAAGTTTCTATCTCTATAGAATGATCTTCATCTATGATAAATGACCTTAATTTACCATTAGCAGTTATATTTTTAAAAATATAAAAAGCTCTTAACTCTTCAAAATATCTGTTTTCAGAATTTACTAGAGTGTCATCTTCAAATTTTAACAACTGTTTATCTAGATTTTTTACCGACGTTAAAATATAATGATCTTTTTCTAAAAACACTTTATAAGCTTCTAACAAAATAGAACTATTTACCAGTGGTGTGTTTGCCCTGTATAGTATTATATTTTGCTCTTTTCGCTTGTTAGTTATTTTTTTCACAAAATCAATTATATTTATAGAATTCAAAATTAATCTGCTATCAAAATAAAATTCTACTTTATTTCTTTTGGCTATCAAAGATATCTCTTCTGAATCTGTAATTATTAAGATTTTATTTGTTATTTTTTTTGCTGTATTTATTGCCCTTTGTATTAGGGTTATACCATCAAGTTTCTTAATCAATTGATCAGGAATAACTGCATTTTTCTTAATTGCGGGTATAACAATGAGTCTGTTGTCCATCTACTTTAACCGAGTTAAAACTTCTTTTGTGGATTCTAATAAATATAAAAACTCACCTTCTGTCATCATATGGTGGAATGGAAAAGAGACCATATTATCAAAGAAGTGATCTGTATTTTCGCAATTAGCACCACCTTGCCCCATTTTTTTATATAAATCATAGCGGTACAAAGGATGGTACTGAACAACACACTGAATACCTTTATCTTCTGATATTTTTCTCATAAACTCATCACGCTTCCCATTGTCCATTTGAGCGGCGAGCAAATGATAATTGTGTCGTTTACTATCTTCATAATGAAACCTCAGCTCAGGAAAGCCAGATAATGCATCTATAAATCCAATGGCTCTCTGCCTTTTTTCTTGATTCAGCTGATCTACTCGGTCGAGCAATTCGACACCGAGTGCACATTCAACCTCTCCTAGGCAATAATTATTAGGCCACAAGAATTCACCATTCAGTTCAGGCATATCTACATTGCCCATTGCAGGTTTCCAATATGACTCTCTATCGTAATCAAATCCACAATGCCCGTTGTGACGCAACATTGGTAAAATCCCAGCAATATGGTCATTTTTAACAGTTAACATCCCCCCTTCACCCAAGGTTGTCATATTTTTGTGTGAGTGAAAAGAAAAGACACCAAAATCACCAAATGTACCTACCATTTTACCGTCAACCTCAACACCTAGCGCTTGTGCAGCATCCTCTACCACCATCAGTCCTTTTTCTTGAGCTAGTTGCATAATTGCCGGCATATCTGCGCCATACCCATATAAATGCACCACAACAATTGCTTTTGTTTTGTCTGTAATACATTTTTCAATAGTTTCTGCTGTAACAACTCTCGTCTCTATATCAATATCAGCCCATACAATCTTTGCTCCTTTTTTAAGAAAAGGATAAGCCGATGCAGTAAAAGTGTGTCCTGGAATAATAACTTCATCACCCTCTGTAAATTGGCAAAGCTGTGCAGACAATTCCAAGCCTGCAGTTGCATTATTTAACGCAAATGCATGGTCTGCACCAATATATTGACAGAACTTTTTTTGAAATGCTTGTTGATACAACCCCTGAGTGAGTGGAGTAGCTGACTGCATTGCTAAAACAACACTGTCAACTTCACTTTGTGTATATTCATGAGCACGCCCACTAAATGGAATTTTATATTCCATAGCTATTCCAAAAAATTACAATAAATTCTCGTTTATCTGCATCAAAAATATACTTGTGATATTCGCTCATAACAACTAACTCCTTTAAAGCTCACTATCTAAAAACTTCTTTGCAAAAATATCTGCAATCAAAACAACTGAAGAGTGTATATTGCTTGCTGCGTATTGATCAAATATGCTTGCATCACACACATACAACCCTTTGGCATTCTTAACTGAGAAATCAGAATTTATCGCATTTTGAACTCCTCCAATTAGATGGTAGCCACTAAATACATTATTGGCAATATAGCTTTCTGGATTATCAACTATCCCCTCTTCATCCTCTATTTTCAAAACATTGTCACTTAAAGGATCGGAATTTAACAGCTGTAAACAAAATTTTAAGGCTAATTTTAACAATGCAACATCCTTTTCTGATGACAAATACATAGGATCTACATTAACATTAGCATTGTTGTCATCTAGCTCAATTACCCCTTTAGACTCTGGGTTAATTGGCGTAATTGAAATAGAAAAACCTGGCTTACTACTGCTAAACAACTTGCCATCACTGCCAGCTCTACCAGTTTCACTAAATTGCACTATTTGGATTCTGGTATCTATCACTCCATCTTTATCCAGATCCAAATGCGCTGCAGTCGTTGCACCTGTACCTCTCATTAAGGTGGGCTGACCAGAGAAGTGTTTAAATATAAGCGCTGTTTTCTTAAACAAGCTGTTTGAAATTTCATTCAATGAGCCAATGTTATTCTTGGTTAAAACATTTACCCTTAGATTTGTATGATCCTTTACACCTTCTCCAAGATTAAGATTTGTCAAAAATCCATTTGATTTATTAGTTTCCTTATATTTTTCTCTCAATAAAAATTCGCACGTACCGATCACTCCACCGGACAATATAACATAATCTGAATAAATATCCCTTAGTGATGTCTTTACCCCTATTACCTCTTGATTACCATCCATCAGCAGACTTTCAACATTTTCATTAATATGTTGTTTAAATTTTCTCTCCTTAATAAGTGTCAAAACTGATGTTCTAAAATATCTCTTGATAGTGTTTAAGATTGGTCCACAATTCTCTTCATTAGAATAGTTCATATCACCGCAAGGAACTCCTTGTTTATTTAGAGACTTGACAAAATCTACACTTATGTCGTTTTGAAAGGCTTCAGATAAGTTGATCTTGTTTTTATCTTCTATTCTTAGCGAGAATAAATTATTGTAACTTTCTAATAAATCTTCATAATTAGAATTGAACTTTTCCAATATAGAGTCCCACTGTCTTTTATTTCCAAACACATGAACGCATCCATTCATAATAGAGGCGCCACCAAGCAAGTTCGAATCAAAAAATGGAATTCGCCGTCCATTTGATAAAACATGCTCCCGTTTAGATATGTATTTAGTTTTTTCATTCTTGAACAACAGCCCAATAAGCAAAGGAATTCTATACCAAATGAGATATTTTTTATATTTACTCTTTTCAACCACAACAACATCAAAATTACTTTGAAGCTTGTTTGCAATGACAAGTCCTGCTGTACCTCCACCTATTATTATGATTTTTTTTCTATCTAGAGAGTGTTTCATATAGCTTTATTCTCATAGACTGGTTTTATAACATTAACTTCCATCATTATATTTTGATAGATGAAATTTTCTGGCGTGGATTTCGACTGATTTTACAATTTTTACTCATTGATTACCTCTTCATAACTTCCTATGCGAACAGCATAATCTTTCTCTAATTTTATTATTTTATCGCAACCTTTTAAAGTTGTTAACCTATGTGCAATTATCAGTATGGTTATTTCTTCACCTAGGCCATCAATTGCATCCATTACTGCCTGTTCAGTTTCGTTATCTAATGCACTAGTTGCTTCATCAAATATTAATACATCAGCTTGCTTATAAAGCGCCCTTGCAATACTTATTCGCTGCCTTTGACCACCTGAGAGTCGAATACCTCTTTCACCTACAAATGTTTGATAACCATCTTTCCATTGCTCAATTAACTCTGCAATTTGCGCTTGTTGTGCTGCTTTTTTTACTCGCTTATGATCAATTTTTTCTTTTTCAATGCCAAATGCTATATTCTCTTCAATAGTACTATCTGATAAATAGATGTTTTGTGGTACATGGGCGATATGAGTCTGCCACGCTCTACGGTTTTGAGTATTGATTGCCTGATTATCAATAATCAAACCGCCCTCAGTTGGTGGTAGCAACCCCATAATAATATCAAGCAGTGTACTTTTGCCGCTTCCGGTTACCCCCATAAAGCCGATACGACTCCCTTTTTTTAGAGAGAGATTAACATTTTTCAATACCCAGGGTGAATCCTCTGTATAACGAAAATTAAGATTATTCAGTTTAATCTCTTTTACAAAAGAAATTGGTTTTGGTAGTGGCTGATCTGCATATTCTGGTAGCGGCTGATCTAATAAATTTAATACATCTTCAAATGATGATTTTGAGCCTTTAATTGTACTATAAGAGCTATAAGCCTGCTGCAATGCTGGAAGCAGTCTTTGAGCACCAAGCGCCAACGCTCCTAACGTGGGGATTGCTGTAGCTATTCCATCTTCTTGTTGTGTTATCAGATAAGCAAGCCCAGCGATAAGTGTCATTCCAATTGCTTCCATCGCATATCTAGGACTTCCACCAATGAATTGATTATTGCCTGCTGCGCGACGCAGTGGCAAATCTGCATTACGGTAAAGTTTGCAGTAGAATTGCTGACTACCATCGATGAGCACATCACGGATTCCGCCCAACCCCTCTTGAAGTGATTTAATCATTTGAGTAGACTGATCTGCAATAATTTCACTATTATCTTTGAGATGAGTTTTAGTGTAACGAATAACCAGCCAATAAAGCAGGCCAAAACTGATAGATGCTGATAGCGCGATAGTCGGGTTAATTACAAAGAGTGCGCCCATGATGCCAATAAGTAAGATTGTTGAGCTGATAAATGCTAGGACTGGGGTAAGAACTCCATTAATAACTGTACTTGTTTTGGTAATAATGCCGTTAATTACCTCGCTACTATTGCGTGATACATGAACTTCGTATTCTTGGTAGAGGGTACGACGGTAGATATTAATACTGAGATCTGCACCTGTTGCAAATGAGAGCCTAGTCATGGCGTATAGCAGTGTTAGGCGAATTACACCGGCTAGTAGTGCTGCGGTTATAAATAGGATGGTTAGTGGCAACATTAATTGTTCAGGCTTGGTTAACGCTAAAGCTTGGATGACAGGCTGCATCAATGAGTGTTGGTAGACTTGCTCTGGAGCGGTTAATGCACCTAAAAATGGCAGTACTGCGCCTATACTAATAATTTCTGCTAGTGATGCGACAACCATCAAGATTAGCAGCAATGAAAACTGTTTTTGACGATGCTTAGAGAGGTGAGTCCAAAGTTTTTTTAATGCTAAATTAATCATTTTTTATTTTTTTAGAATTGTTATACTCTTTATACCAAGCCGCAAAATTCTCCACACCCTGCTTAACACTCATACTTGGCTTATAGCCAAACTGCTCAACAAGATCATCTACATCTGCATAAGTATCTGGTACATCTCCAGGTTGCAGAGGTAGT
>Ga0233442_1002101_pt1 | contig 13804 bp, 10 predicted proteins | sample SI_123_September_3_FD_182789 | JGI IMG/M metagenome (GOLD analysis project Ga0233442, IMG submission 182789) | Seawater microbial communities from Saanich Inlet, British Columbia, Canada - SI_123_September2016_150_MG | ecosystem: Environmental > Aquatic > Marine > Inlet | place: Canada: British... | reverse complement strand
AAGTTCATGCCGGAGCGCCGGTGATCGAACCGGGCATGACAGAGGAGGATTTCAAGGAGTTGGCAGCAGCCGGGGTCAGGCTACTCGGCGAAGTCGGGCTCGGCGGCGTCAAGGACGGCCCGACCGCGCGCAAGATGGTGGCTTGGGCACGCAAGTACGGCATCCAAAGCACAATCCACACCGGCGGCCCGTCAATTCCGGGATCTGGGTTGATCGATGCCGACGTCGTACTGGAGGCCGATACCGATGTCGTCGGGCACATCAACGGTGGCCACACCGCGCTGCCCGATGGGCAAATCCGCTGCATCTGCGAGGGCTGTAAACGCGGCCTCGAACTGGTTCACAACGGCAACGAGCGCGCCGCGCTCTACACGCTGCGGATTGCCCGCGAGATGAAGGAACTGAACCGCGTCATTCTTGGCACGGATGCTCCCGCCGGTTCAGGCGTGCAGCCGCTCGGCATCTTGCGCATGGTGTCGCTACTGTCGTCGCTTGGCGACGTCCCCGCTGAAATCGCATTCTGCTTTGCCACCGGCAACACCGCGCGGATGCGCGCGCTGGATTGCGGCATTATCGAAGTCGGCCGCGCGGCCGACTTCGTCATCATGGACAAGGCACAGCACTCGGCCGGGAAGAACATTCTGGACAGCGTTCAGCTCGGCGACCTGCCCGGCATCGGCATGACCATCATCGACGGCATCGTCCGCACCCAGCGCAGCCGCAACACCCCACCAGCGACCAAGGTGCCGGAGATTGTCGCTCACTAGTCAGCGATCGATAGATCACCTCAGCTTACTCAGCAGCGCGACAAAGGTTTCGCGCTCCTTTGCATCGAGCGGAGCGAGCGTTTCCTTGGTGATGGCCAATGCGTTGGGCGCGGCCTTCTCGGCCATCGCCTGCCCGGCGCGGGTCAAGCTGACCAGAAGGCGGCGGCCGTCCTTCGGATCGGAACTGGTTTCGGTCAGGCCGCGCGCGGTCAACCGGTCGATCACGCCCTTGATGGTGGCGACATCCATCGCCGTCAACCGACCGAGCTGGTTCTGGGAGCACGGCCCTGTCTCAGTGAGCTTTGCCAGCGCAGCCCATTGCGTCGGTGTCAAATTGATCCCAATTTCTTTCGCGAAGATAGTAGCGTGACGCTGCCAGACCTGACGCAGGATAAATCCGATCTGGTCATCGAGCACGTAAGATGGCTTCGAGGTCTTCGGATTGCGCTTGGGAACAGCTCCCTTGGCGGCAGCCGCTATCTTGTTTTGAACAGAAACCTTGTTCTGAGCAGCTTTGGCCATTCCTATACCCCCGGACTTACTTTTGTTCGGCGGAAATCCGCCGCCAGTTAGACAGCCAGATGCGCGTCGCGAATATCCGGGCGAGCCTTAAGCTCGCTCATGGTGCCGCTGAAGCAGATGCGGCCGCGTTCGATGATGTAGGCCCGGTCTGATATCAGATTCGCAAAGTGGAGATTCTGCTCGGAGACGACGATGCTGACGCCCTCCTTCTTCATCGCCAGAATCGCGCCCACCATTTGTTCGACAATCTTGGGCGACAGTCCTTCAGAGGGCTCATCCAGCAACACCAGCGACGGATTTCCCATTAAAGTCCTAGCGATGGTCAGCATCTGTTGCTCGCCGCCGCTCATGCGGCCGCCCATACGGCCACGCATCTCACCAAGGTTTGGAAACAATGCGAACAGTTTATCACGGGTCCATTGCGGCGCATTCGATCGCGGCGGCTGACGCCCGACTTCAAGATTTTCGTCGACGGTGAGGTCCGTGAAAATACGACGCTCTTCCGGGACATAGCCGAGCCCGTTACGGACGATGGCGTGGGTGGGCTGGTTAGACATATCCCGCCCCTCGAAGATAATCTGGCCCTCGCGCTGTTCGACCAGCCCGACGATCGAACGGAATGTCGTCGACTTGCCAGCGCCATTGCGGCCGAGAAGCGCAACGACTTCACCCTCACCGACCTCAAGCGCCACATCGAACAGGATATGCGCCGGCCCGTAGTAGCTGTTGAGGCCCTGAACCGAGAGCTTCATGCCGTTGCTCCCTCGCGATGGCGTGCATCATAAACGAGACCTTCGCCAAGGTAGATTGCGCGGACCTGCGGATTGCGGCGAACTTCTTCCGGCGAGCCCTCCGCGATCAACGTGCCACGGTTAAGCACTAGAATGCGATCGGCGTGTTCGAATACCACATCCATATCGTGCTCCGTGAACAGAACTCCGATCGACTTCTCGCGTGCGATCCGTGCTGTGAGGCGCATCAGCTCGACGCGTTCGCGCGGCGCCATACCTGCGGTCGGCTCATCCATCAAAAGAAGCTTTGGCTGATTGGCGAGCGCGATCGCAAGCTCCAGCCGCTTGAGATCGCCATAGGCAAGTTCTCCGCAGGGCCGGTCCGCATAGCCGCTCATTCCGACGAGATCGAGCAAGCGGTCCGCCTCAACGCGCTCAAATCCGGCTGTAGAACGCCACATGTTGAAAAGCTGGGCGTTGTACGACACCAGGGGAACCTGCACGTTCTCACGCACAGTCATGGTTGGGAACGTCGCCGTAATCTGGAAGGTACGGCCAACGCCGAGCCGCCAGATTATGCGCGGCTTTTTTCCTATGGTATCCTGGCCGAGCAGATTGATACGGCCGCTATCGGGCACGTTCTGGCCGTTCAGCATATCAAAACAGGTGCTCTTGCCTGCGCCGTTGGGACCTATCAGCGCAAGGATTTCACCTGCAGCCAGAGAGAACGACACGTTGCGCACGGCGTGCACGCCACCATAGGACTTGGTCAGGCCTTCGACTGCAAGCAGTGTGGGTGCGACACTCATTCTGCCGTCTCGATCCGTGATGCCAGAATGGCAGATTTCGACGATTGCGACTGACGCCGCGCGCGAATTGTTTCGATCATGCCGACGATGCCCTTCGGGAACGCAACCACAATCAGCACGATAATCGCGCCAAGCACCAGTTTGGAAAGATCGGTCTGGCTCACCAGCCAGATGTTGAGCGCCTTGAAGACGATGGCACCGACCACCGCGCCCGATACCGTCTCGACACCGCCGAGCAGCACCATCACCAGCGCATCGACCGAAAGCGAGATGCCGAGGCTGTCGGGAAACACGCTTCCTTTGAGATATGCGAACAACGCACCGGCAACACCCGCAACGGTGCCCGCGATCACGAACGCGGTCCATTGAATGCGTTTGCCGTCAATACCGATCGCTTCGCTCCGCAGGATGGAATCACGTGTCGCACGTAGCGCGTAGCCGAACGGCGAAAACACGATAATGCGAAGCACCGCCACAGCCAGCGTCGCGATGCCCAGCGACAGCCAATAGAAACTGGCAGGCCCTGCTGCCCAGGTATCAGGCCATACTCCGAGTATCCCGTTGTCGCCACCGGTCACGCTCACCCACTGGAACGCAATCGACCAGACGATCTGCGCAAAGGCCAGCGTCAGCATCGCGAAATAGACGCCTGACAGTTGAACCGCGAAAAATCCGAAGATTGCCGCGCCGAACAGTCCCAGCAGCGGGCCCAGCAACAGACATGCAATCATCGGCAGGCCGGCAGCTTTGGCGAAGAATGCCACACCGTAGGCCCCGAGGCCAAAATAAGCTGCATGGCCAAAGGACGCGAGTCCGCCGACCGACATCAGGAAATGCAGACTGACGGCGAAAATCACGAAGATCGCAATTTCCGCGCCGACGGTGAGCGCATAGTTGCCGCCAAACAGCGGCAATGCCGCCGCCACGATCAGTACCGCCAGCATTGCAAACCGCTCGTTCGTGGTCAGTGGACGCCACGGACGAACCGTCAGACCGGGCGTCTTGCGCGCCGGCGCTTCCGGTTTTCCGAACAGGCCCCATGGCCGAACGATCAGGACCGCGGCCATCACAAGGAACACGAGAATGATCGAAATTTTCGGAAATATCAGAATGCCGAACGCGTTGAGTTCGGAGACCAGCACCGCAGCGACGAACGCACCGGTGATGCTGCCGAGACCACCGATCACGACCACGACGAAAACGTCGACAATAATGCGCAGATCCATCGCGTGATGAACGGCATCGCGCGGAATTTGCAGCGCGCCGCCGAGCGCGGCCAGAAACACACCGACTGCGAATACACTGGTGAACAACCACTTCTGATTGACGCCGAGCGCCGCCACCATGTCTCGGTCCTGCGTCGCCGCGCGGACCAGAATCCCCCAGCGCGTACGGCGGAACAGCAACCACAACGCACCCAGCACCACAGGGCTAAGCACAATCAGAAAGAGATCATAGGTGGGAATGTTCTGGCCGAAGAAATCGACCGCGCCGCGAAAACCGGGTGCACGACGGCCCACCAGATCATCCGGCCCCCAAATCAGAACCACGATATCCTCGACCATCAAGGTCAAGCCGAAGGTGGCGAGCAGCTGAAACAGTTCCGGCGACTTATAAATCCGCCGCAGCAGCACCATTTCGACCAGCACGCCCAGAACCGCAACAACGAGCGCCGCAACAACAATACCGCCCCAGAAACCCAGCGTACCGGACAGCCGCTCGGTCAGGGTGAACGCAACATAGGCGCCCAGCATGTAGAACGCGCCATGCGCGAAATTCACAATCCGTGTCACGCCGAAAATAATCGACAGTCCCGACGCCACGAGAAACAGCGACGCCGCGCTCGCAAGACCCGTCAGGAACTGAACAAAGTAGAAGCTCATATGCGATCCATGGCTGGAAAATGCCGCGGGCGCGCATTACGCGCCCGCGGTCGTCAACCTCAGTCTTTCGGACGCAGTTTTTCGACTTCCGCATCGCTTGGCAGGAAGTCCTCGCCCTTGCGATAAACGGAATCGACCATCACGCCCTTGCCGTCCTTGAGCGCTGTCTTGCCGACATAGGCGCCGAGCGTCGATTGATGATCGTTCTTGCGGAAAGTGATCTGACCGAACGGTGACGACATCGACAACCCTTCAGCCGCAACGATCATCCTTTCAGGATCGGTCGAATTAGCTTTGGCAAGAATTGCCGCCGCCGCCTTGATCGTCTGATATCCGACGATGGAGCCGAGCCGCGGATAGTCGTTGAACTTGCCCTGATAGGCCTTCAGAAACGCGTCATGTTCCGGCGTCTTGATGCTGTACCAGGGATAACCGGTGACGATCCAACCCGACGGCGTTTCTTCCTTCAGCGGATCGAGATATTCCGGCTCACCGGTGAGAAAGCTCACCACTGAACGATCCTTGAACAGGCCGCGAGTGTTACCCTCGCGGACAAACTTCACGAGATCCGCCCCGAAGGTTACGTTGAGAATGGCTTCCGGATTGGAATTCGCAAGCGCCTGAACGATCGGGCCTGCATCGATCTTGCCCTGCGGCGGCCATTGCTCGTCGACCCACTGAATGTCGGGCCGCTTCTCCGACAGCAGCTTCTTGAAGATGCCGACTGCGGATTGGCCATACTCGTAGTTCGGCGCGATGGTTGCCCAGCGCTTCGCAGGCAGCTTGGCGGCCTCATCGACCAGCATCGCCGCCTGCATGTAGTTCGATGGACGCAGGCGGAATGTATAGCGATTGCCCTTCGCCCATGTGATCGCGTCAGTCAAAGGCTCGGCGGCAAGAAAGAATACCTTCTTCTGCTTGGCAAAGTCGCTGACCGCCAGTCCAATGTTGGACAGGAACGTGCCGGTTAGCATCACGACGTTCTCGTTCGACACCAGCTCGTTCGCGGCAGTTTGGGCATCGGCCGGTTTGCCGTTATCATCCTTGGATACGACAACCAGCTTTTTGCCGTTGATGCCGCCCGCTGCGTTGACCTCCTCAACCGCGAGCTGCCAGCCCTTGCGATACGGCTCGGTGAACGCTGGCAGCAGCGAATAGCTGTTGATCTCGCCAATCTTGATTTCACCGCTCTGCGCCAGGGCGGATGTCGCCATGCTGCTGAGCATCATGCCAAGGCTTGCTCCCAAAAAACCTTTCAGAATAAATTTGCTTCGTACCATCCCAGACCTCCAATGTTGACGAAGCGTCCGCTCCGCCGTGACATCCGTCCATCCCTTCCCTCATTCAGGGACGGTCCGGCAATTTCTCTCGCACGTTACCTCGGGAGCAAACAGCTAGCGAAGGCCGTCCTCCCCCTTGATTTCTCCAATCGTCAGACCGCCGACACGCGGGAGCGGACGCCCGCTATCGGTCACAGCAACCGCGACCATGATTTCATTCGCGCGTGGCGCGTCATTGATTTGCACTTCCATTCCGTCGAAATGACTTCGCACGAATGCAGCGTCCTTGTGACCGAGCGGAATGTCGAGCACCGCGCCCAAGCCTCCGCGCTTCTTGGAAGACGGGATCAGCGCAGCACCCTTGCCCAGCACCTTGCGTACGGGCGCCCCCATTTTGGGATGCAAAATTGCTGCCGCGTGCTCCAACTCGCCGTTCTCGCCAACTGCAGCCGCCTTGCCATAGCTTTGCGCCTTGCTGCCCTCGATCCCCAACGCGGCGACCGCCCTCGTCGCAAGTAGCTCGCCCAATTCCTCGCCAATGGCGATGAGCGGCCCAAGATCATCGACGAATTTTCCCGCAAACGGATTATCGATCACAGCGATCGCCGCCGCGCGGCGGGTCGGCGGTGAGACGTTTCGCCCACCCTCCATCGTCGTTTCCTCGACAACGGTCACGATCTTGCGAATGACGGCACTCATCGCAGTCCATCCTCTCCCTTGATTTCGCTGGCCTTGAGGCCACCCACCCGGGCGTGAATCCGCGAACCCGTGGTCATCACCAGCGCGAGGAGCAATTCGTCAGCACGCGGTGCGTCGGAAATACCCACTTCCATGGCATCGAAATGCGACCGCACATAAGACGCGTTGATATGGGTTACCGGCACATCGAGCCTGGTGCCTGGACCGCCAACTTTTTTGGCGGACGGTACAATGGCTTTTGCTTCGCCGAGAATCTCGCGCATCGCGTAGCCACCGGGTACATGCCATAACGCGCCGTGCTCCAGTTCACCCGCCGAACCGATAATCGCTCCCTTGCCATAACCCTGAACAGCGGCAGGATCGCCGCCCAGAGCCTTCAGCAAAGAAGCTGCCATCTCAACCCCGAGCGGTGTCAGGTCGTCCATAAACCCGGCAATGTCTTCCACATAACGCCCCGCAAACGGATTGCGGATCACACACAGGACCGCGCCCCGGCGGAGCGGCAGCGCCGCCGGTTTTCCACCTTCGTGGAAGACCTCTTCGATCACGGTGGCACGCTTACGGATCACAATCTCAGGCATGCATCAGGCTTTCAATTTTCACTCGGACTGAGCCCCTTGAAGATAACGGAGGCGACTTACCATCAATGTTCTTGAGCACGACAACGCGCGTTTCGCCCTGCAAGTGAAGCGCCGCTCCATTCATCAAACCCGCCACGACCAGCCGCCGCGCACAACTTGCGCCAGCTTCAAGAGCGATCTCGATATCAGCTAACGGTAATCGGCCGACCTCGCGGGTGACAAGGCGCACACCGAGATCGCTGTCAGGCTGAATGTCGCTTGCCGGGCGACGGACGATGGCCTGATGTCCTGGCAGATCAACGGCGTTAGCGATGATTGTTGCCGCGGCATCCGCCTTTGCTGCTGTTCGCGCCAAAACCGTGACGGCATCGGCAATGCCGAGCGAAAAGCTGCGGCCGCGCCAGCCGCTGGTCGCGATGCCGCGTGTGGTATCGCTCGCCGCAATCACCGTTTTCCCAATGAGGCCCGGCGTGTCGGGCCGATCCACAAGCCCGACAGTGAAGAATTGACCATCGCCAAGATGCAGCGCGATATCGCCGCCATTGTTGACATATGCGCGATCAAGATCGGCCACTCGTATCATTGCGCCGAGAATTTCCTCGGCGACGGAGCCAGCGACTGCCGCCATTGGCGTGATGAAGTGATGCGCGGCGAACGGCACGACCGCATAATGCATGCGGCGCGCGATATCACCGTTTAGATAACAAGCGTCGGGCTGCGCTGCCTTGCGAAGTTCCGGCAATTCATCGCAAAGTTCGTCGAGAAGTCCGGTAAATCGCTGGATGGCGGCTTCATACGCGGCACGAATGTTGGGCATCGTGCCATGCGCCTCAATAATCAGATCAATTGGACCATCCAGCAGATGAAGCCGTCTGCCGTTTGCCAGCCATCCGATCTGCGGGAGCCGCGTCATGGGCGTGGTCTCGGCTCAGAGGATTGTCGAGGGAGTTGACGGATTTCCGTGCTGTCCTTCAATGACGCCAATGGCCGCACATGATCCATGTGACCGCCAAGCGCGGCATAATCCGACAGCCGCAAGGTGAACTCGATCGGTGCGACCAGCGCCGGGGTCGGCACATAGCCAAATGCTCCTTCCGGAACCTGCGTCACATCGACCATGAAGGTGATGCCACCACCCGGCCACACATAGACCGGTGCCCCGCCACAGGTCACTGAGGTCAACGCATCCTTCACTGACCGCGTGAGCCGCACAGGGTTGTCGGTGACGCCTGCCCTGAGCGATCCGCCCGCGCCGCCCATGAACAGCACTGTACATAGAGCCGGTTCGCAGTTTTCCTGAATCCGCTCAACCGACAGCTTGAGGTCCGTGGGCATCTCCTTCTCGATGGGTTTGAGCGCGTCGTCGAGTTCGAAGTAAGCGGCGTGTTCGCCGGTGGTGCTGACCATCATGATCCGCATACCGGGGCGTGCAGCCTTGGGATCGAACGGTCCGAGCACGGAAAGTGGATCGGAGATATTGGTCCCACCCCATCCGGTGCCGGGCTCTGCGACCTGGAAATAGCGCCCAGGGGTCGAGCGTCGTCCCTTCATCTTGATACCGGTGTCGGGAATATCCAGCAGCTTGCCCGCCTGGTGCTCGGACAGAACACCGGTGATGTGATCGTCCACCACAACAACCTCGTCGACCTTGCCGTGCCACTGCTTGGCGAACATGCCGATGGTCGCCGAGCCACAACCGACACGCATCCGTTCCTCAGTTACGCCGTTCACGATAGGCGGATAGCCCGCCTGCACCACGACCGTCGCACCGCCGTCGATCACAAGTTCAACAGGCTTGCCGTTGGACAGATCCATCAACACGTCGCAGGTGACGCGCCCCTCCTTCTTCGATCCACCTGTGAGATGATGTACCCCGCCAAGGGACAGCATCTGTGAGCCATATTCGCCAGTCGTGACGTGCCCGACCGCCTCGCCCTGCGCGCGCACGGTCGCGGTTTCAGGGCCGAGATAACGATCAGTGTCGATCTTCACCTTGACGCCGCAATAGCTGAAGATGCCTTCAGTCACCACAGTGACCATATCGACGCCATCGACCTCCGATGACACGATGAACGGCGCTGGCTTGTAATCGGGATATGTCGTGCCGGCGCCAATGGCCGTGACGAAAACGCCGGACTCGTGAACAATCTTTCCGTCCCAGTCGCCACCGGCCTGAAACGGAACCAGTCGGCCGCCATGCGAGACGGTGCGTTCGAGCACGACATGCGGATCGACACGCACCAGTTCGCCATTGTTGTTGGCATAGCGATCGCACGCACCCGCCGCACCGGGCTTAATGTAACACATCACCGGGCACGCATCGCATCGGATCTTGTCTGCGCTGCCGGCCGCTGTAACGGAGGTCATTTCAGTCGACATGACCAAACTCGCGTGCGAGCCAAGCTGAACTGATGCGCGGCCTCTGCGCCGCAAGAAAAAACTTAACCAGTCAGCATCGGCATTTTGTTCGTATACGAACGATGTTGCGCGCAGACCCGAAAGCTGTCAAGCGCCGCCGCGCGCAAAAACCGGGACTGCCGAATAAAAACTCAATTGCCTTCTGCCCGTGTTCAGAAATCGTGCAATGCATCATCGCACGGAACACACTCGGCCATGAACGCATCATGCGCTTGCACGTTTGTACACAAACGTTATCGTCGCACATAGACATTGCCGACCTTTTGCAACGCAGCAGATCGGACATTGACGATGAGTTTGACGCAGCAAGCGATTCGCCTGACGGTCAACGGCAGGATCCATGATGTCGGCGCCGCGCCCGACACCCCGCTGCTTTACGTATTGCGCAACGATCTTGAGTTGAACGGCCCAAAGTTCGGCTGCGGACTCGGCGAATGCGGCGCATGCACCGTGATCATCGACGGTGTAGCTGCCCGCTCCTGCGTGATCCCGGTAAGCGGATGCGTGCACCGAAGCATTCTGACGCTCGAAGGCCTCGGATCGCGCGATCATCCCGACCCGGTGCAGGACGCCTTCATCCAAGAGCAGGCCGCGCAATGCGGCTATTGCCTTAACGGCATGATCATGACGACGAAGGCTCTGCTGATGCACAATCCGCGCCCTTCGGAGGCGGAGGTGCTGCAGGCTTTGCGGTACAACCTGTGCCGGTGTGGCGCACATGTCGAAATCCTGCGTGCGGTGATGCGGGCGGCTGGTCATCCCGTCGAGGAACGAGAGTAATGACAGCGGATTCCGAGCCGGGTCGAGAGCGGGTTCCTACCGGATCGCTGTCCGTCGTTCGTCCGATATCTTCCAGCGGCACTGAATCCTCTTTCGAGACCTTTATCAGAATCACCGCGAACGGAACTATCACGGCATTCAACGGTCATGTCGATCTCGGGACCGGCATCCGCACAGCACTTGGACAAATCGTCGCCGAAGAACTTGATGTATTTTTCGCGCGAGTGGTCGTTGTGCTGAGCGACACCTCACGCGTGCCCAATCAGGGCGCGACGATCGCCAGCGAGACTATCCAGATCACTGCCGTGCCGCTGCGGAAAGCCGCGGCGCAGGCGCGCCACTTTTTGATCGCGCGTGCCGCACAGCGGCTTGACCTGCCTGAGGCCGATCTCTCGGTGGAGGACGGCCTGATCCGAGGCCGCGACAATCGCAGTATCAGCTACGGCGAACTGATCGGAGATGACACCATCCGGCTGGATCTCGCTGAAGATGTGCCGGTCAAAGCTGTCGATGCCTACCGGATTGTCGGGCAATCCGTTCCACGTGTCGATCTTCCGGCCAAAGCAACCGGTGAATTGGTCTATGTGCATGATGTGCGCGTGCCGGGCATGCTGCATGGACGCGTGGTGCGGCCGCCTTACGCGGGTGTGGATGCGGGAAGTTTTGTCGGAACGAGCCTGATTGCCATAGATGAATCGTCGGTTCACGATATTCCGGGCTTGGTATCGATTGTGCAGATCGGCGACTTTGTTGGCGTCGTGGCCGATCGCGAGGAAAACGCGATCAAAGCTGCCACCCAACTCAAAGTGACGTGGAAGCCGACGCCGACGTTGCCGAACCTGAAGGACGTTGAAACCGCGCTCCGCGCCAATCCCAGCACGCCGCGCACCCTGCTCGACAAGGGCGGCGTGGATAACGCCATTGCAGATGCCGACAAGAAACTAAAGCGGACCTACATCTGGCCCTACCAGATGCACGGATCGATCGGGCCGTCTTGCTCCGTTGCGGATGTTCGGGTTGATGGCGTGCGGGTATGGTCCGGCACGCAGAATCCTCACATCCTTCGCACTGACCTCTCGCTTCTTCTTGCGCTGCCAGAATCACAGATCGACATAGTGCGGATGGAAGCGGCCGGTTGCTATGGCCGCAACTGCGCCGACGACGTATCTGCCGATGCCGTCCTGCTGTCGCGCGCCGTGGGCCGTCCCGTTCGCGTGCAATTGACGCGCGAACAAGAGCATGCCTGGGAGCCCAAAGGCACCGCGCAGCTGATGGACGTCAACGGCGGCCTGCGGGCTGATGGCAACGTCGCGGCCTATGATTTCGCCACTCGCTATCCGTCGAACGGTGCGCCCACGCTCGCGCTGTTGCTGACCGGCGCCGTTTCGCCCGTGCCGGCGGTCTTTGAGATGGGCGACCGCACAGCGATACCGCCTTATGATTACGATACGATGCGGGTGACCGCCCACGACATGCCGCCGATCGTGCGCGCATCGTGGTTTCGGGGCGTCTCGGCATTGCCCAACACCTTTGCGCACGAATCCTACATTGACGAACTCGCAACTGAAGCCTGCGTCGATCCGATTGAGTATCGCCTGCGCTATTTGAAAGATCCGCGTGCTATCGATCTCGTCAAGGCCGTCGCCAAACGCGGCGACTGGACTCCCCGCCCGCTTTGGAAGGAGCAAGAAGCCGAGGGGGATATCGTGCGCGGACGCGGCTTTGCTTACGCGCTCTATGTCCACAGCAAATTCCCCGGCTACGGCGCAGCATGGTCGGCCTGGATCGCGGACGTCGCGGTCAACAAATCAACCGGCGATGTGAGCGTGACACGCGTCGTTGCCGGGCAGGATTCCGGGCTGATGATCAATCCGGACGGAGTACGTCACCAGATCCATGGCAACGTCATCCAGTCCACCAGCCGCGCCTTGATGGAAGAGGTCTCGTTCGATCGTGCAGCCGTGGCCAGCCGGGAATGGGGCGCCTACCCGATCATCACATTCCCGGACATTCCCAAGATCGATGTGTTGATGCTGCCACGGCAAGATCAACCACCGCTCGGCGTCGGCGAATCCGCGTCGGTCCCGAGCGCGGCGGCTATCGCGAACGCAATTTTCGATGCAACCGGTGTGCGCTTCCGTGAACCGCCATTCACGCCCGAGCGCATTCTTGCGGGGCTGCGCGGTGATGCTCCCACACCGCAAGCATTGTTGCCGGAGACGAGTTTCAAGCCGCAGGAACGAATTCCGGACACGCCAAGTCCATTCTTCAAGCGCCGCAGTGCGCTCGCAGGCATCGCCGCAGTCTGCACTGCGGCTGTCGGCATCGCCGCAGCGGTGTTGCCGTGGCGATCAATTGCACCCATCGCACGACCAAATGTATCGACGTATTCAGCGGCGACCATCGCCCGCGGCCAACAACTCGCCGCACTCGGCAATTGCGCAGGCTGCCATACCAATACGGACGGGGTCATCAATGCGGGCGGACGGGCGCTCGAAACACCCTTTGGCGTCGTCTACAGCACCAACATCACCCCCGATGTTGAGACGGGCATCGGCGCGTGGTCGTATCCGGCGTTCGAGCGATCGATGCGCGAGGGTATCCACCGCGACGGCCGGCATCTCTACCCGGCATTCCCCTATAATCATTTCGCCAAAACAACGGATACGGACCTTCAGGCGCTCTATGCTTACCTGATGGCGCAAAGCCCGGTACGCGCGACGAACCGCGAGACAGCGTTGGCATTTCCATTCAACCTTCGACCGCTGATGGCGGGATGGAATGCGTTGTTTCACAAACCGGCAACATTCGAGGTCGACCCGGCGCAGTCGGCCATGTGGAATCGCGGAGCCTATCTGGTCGAGAGTCTCGGCCATTGCGGCGCCTGCCACACGCCGCGGAATGCACTGGGCGCGGAGAGAACCTCCAAGGCCTATTTGGCCGGCGGCGTTGCGGAAGGCTGGGAAGCGCCCCCACTGACCTCCCTATCTCTGGCCCCCATCCCGTGGAGCGAAGACGAACTCTTCACCTATCTGCGAACGGGCGCCTCCCGCTTCCACGGCGTGGCCGCCGGGCCGATGGCACCAATCGTAAAGGAACTCGCCGTCGTGCCTGACAGCGACATTCGCGCCATGGCGGTTTATCTCGCGTCCTTCAACGAAACCCCGATTGGCCCCGCGGCTCAGGAAGCGCTGGCTGCGCGGTTGGAAACGCTGACGAGTGTGAAAGCGGCTTCCGCCACACCCGCCGGCGCACGCATCTATGACGGCGCATGCGCGGTCTGCCATCAGGCAGGCGGCCCCGTGTTGTTTGGCAGTAGGCCATCGTTAGCGCT
>Ga0233442_1002089_pt1 | contig 13863 bp, 11 predicted proteins | sample SI_123_September_3_FD_182789 | JGI IMG/M metagenome (GOLD analysis project Ga0233442, IMG submission 182789) | Seawater microbial communities from Saanich Inlet, British Columbia, Canada - SI_123_September2016_150_MG | ecosystem: Environmental > Aquatic > Marine > Inlet | place: Canada: British... | reverse complement strand
GATCTAAAGCATAAGGGGGAGGTCGGTTCACAACAGGAGGAACTACTGCCTTGGTTCGAGGTACCCAACCGCGCCAGCCGCAAAGATCGCATTCTATTTGGTCACTGGTCTACCCTGCAGGTACGCCACACCAAAAAAGTCTATGGACTGGATACCGGCTGCCTATGGGGTGGAGAGCTCTCTGCACTGCAGATTGATGTGAAGCCCCCGGTTTGGCACACCCTCAACTGCCGGGGCGCTCTTGCTCCAGACTAACCGCTAACCCGCTCAAACTCGATAAAGGTATAGTCCCAACGGTTCTTCTCATCCGGCTGATGCTCTTCACGCGCGACCTCCTTCCACTCGGCCCCCTCTAACGCAGGAAACCAGGCATCCCCCTCGATATCCAGATCAATCAACGTCAGCACCAGCTTATCGGCTTGTGGTAGTAGTTGCTCGTAGAACGAGGCACCACCCATTACCATCACCTCTGGCACATCGCCAGCAGCCTCAAGCGCCGCATCAATAGACTGCACCACACTACACCCCTCAATCTGCAGAGTGGCATCGCGGGTCACCACAATATTCTGTCGCCCCGGCAATGGTCGTCCAATCGAATCGTAGGTCTTGCGCCCCATCAGAATCGGCTTGCCCATGGTCTGCGCCCGAAAGTGTTTCATATCGGCAGGCAGCTCCCACGGCAAGGTATTGTTGATCCCGATAACTCGGTTGTTGGCCATCGCTGCGATTAATGTAATTTGGGGCATAACGTGCGGACTCATACGGCAACCATCCCCTTAATGTGGGGGTGCGCCTCGTAATCGAGCAACTCAAAGTCCTCATAGCTAAAATCGAAGATGGAGTCGATATCAGGATTTATCCTGATCTTTGATAGCGGGTAAGGGTCACGGCTCAACTGCAGATCAGTCTGCTGCAGGTGGTTGGAGTAGAGGTGTGCATCCCCCAAGGTATGCACAAAGTCCCCCAACTCCAGCTTACACACCTGCGCCACCATCATCGTCAACAACGCATAGGAGGCGATATTGAAGGGAACACCGAGGAAGATATCGGCACTGCGCTGATAGAGCTGGCAGGAGAGTTTTCCATCAGCCACATAGAACTGGAAGAAGGCGTGACAGGGGGGGAGCGCCATATTCTCGATCTCCCCCACATTCCAAGCCGAGACAATAATCCTGCGAGAGTCCGGGTTGTTTTTGATCTGCTCAATCACTTGGGTGATCTGGTCGATAGAGTCACCATTGGCGGCAGGCCAAGAGCGCCACTGAGAGCCGTAGACTGGACCTAACTCACCCGCCTCATCGGCCCACTCATTCCAGATCCGCACCCCATTATCTTGCAGATAACGGATATTGGTATCGCCACTGAGGAACCAAAGCAGCTCATGCAGAATTGATTTGAGGTGGAGCTTTTTGGTGGTCACCAGCGGAAACCCCTCAGCCAAATTGAAGCGCATCTGGTAACCAAATACACTGCGGGTACCGGTCCCAGTACGGTCCTCTTTTAGAGTGCCATGGTCTCGTACATGACGCATCAGATCCAAATATTGTTTCATGCTGTTACTGTTTTTTGGTTGGTTTAGAGAATTGAACCATCATACATATCACCTCTTCTGATGAACAACATTATTCCTCAGGTAGATGGGTTGTGCCTCCTCCGCAGCCAGCACTTTTCCTTGCAACAGATCATGCACCGCCAAGCGTGCAACCTCACGCGCATGGGGAAGGGCATCGGCATCAGTCTGTCGTACTGAGGCACCAAAGCGGGTCTGCAGCGCCTCACCATCACTACCCCACCCACTACCTACGCCATTCCATGTCCCCGCTACCGAAGGGGGTAAAGGGAGTGAGTCAACGGCAGCCACACACTCCGCCCCCTGCAGCTGAGGTATCCCCTGCTCATCAATACAGAATGCCCCCCAGTAGAGCTCCCCCATACGGGCATCAATCCCGGACAGTATATTCGCTACACCATGCTGCTGGAAGTGAGCAGAGGCCAGCGCGGCCAAAGAGGAGACCGGGATCACGGGGCGCTCTGCTCCATAGGCCAACCCCTGAACCACTCCCGCGGTGATGCGCAGCCCGGTAAAGCTACCCGGCCCCCGATCAAAGGCGATGGCATCGAGTTGCTGCAGAGTGCATTCGGCCTCTGCCAGCAACTGGTCGACCATCGGCAGGATGCGCTGGGTGTGTCCTCGCGGTGTCACCTCAAATTGCTCAACAATCTCCTCACCTATCAATAGTGCCGCAGAGCACCCCTCGGTAGCGGTATCGATGGCTAAAATTCTCTCTCCACTCATCCGTGGTGTACCTCACATAAACACTTCATACAAACAGATCTCAAGTTCACTAGCAATCCTCATTATGGCACTGCTTTTGGCACTTAACCCCCTCCCTAGGAGCCATAATGAGAATTGCTAACTACCGTCAACAGCTGCAGGCAAAACAGCTCCCATTTCAATAATCAGATCCATAACCAGAACAGGCACTTGCTCCATATTCTCTTCATCAATCGCCGTCTGAACCGTTTCAGCCATCTTAGAGAGTTCAGGATAGCCAAAGGAGACCGCACTCCCTTTAACGCTATGCACCACTGATCTCACCTCTCTCCAATCCTTATTGGAGAGAGCAGCAATCAGCTTATCTCTATTTTTAGTGGCACTATCGAAGAAGATCATCATCAGTTCATCATCGACCTCCTCCTCCGCTTGCCCCGATAGTGAAACAGAGGGTGGAGTAGAGGTGGCCTCTTCCAAGCTCTTCGGTTCATTCAGATACTCTTTATAAGCCATATCTTCAACCAAGACGTGTTGATTCCACCAGTTCATCAACAGCTGAACCAAGGATCGGACCTGAGCCTCATCCATGGTACTTTGATAATATGAGGCGACTCTATCTCCATAGCGCTCATGAACTACTAGATGAGCCCCAAGATCTGGATAGCCTATCTCTGATAGAAGCATCTCCTCATCCTTAAAGTGAGTTGCCACATACTGATGGAACTCTGGAAGGATCTTCAATATTCTCTGTTGTGATGAGAGAGAGCCAATATCCGCATAACAGTCAATCATTTGGTTGATATAACCGATCAACACCTGATGCTGTTGATCCATCAATGCGCTGCCAACAGAATATTCTTTACGCCACACAATACGCTTGATCTGCGGCTGATCCTGTTGGATCTGCTCCCTCAATATTTTTCTCAGCTCAGCTTTATCAATCGGCTTACCCAGAAATCCTGTACAGCCCGCTTGCTCAAATTTTTCCCTATGCTTTTGCATCACATTGGCAGTAAGGGCAACAATCGGGGTTTGATTATTCTGCTCCCTCAATGTTTGGGTTGCCTCAATCCCATCCATCACGGGCATCTGCATATCCATCAGAATAAGATCAAAAGGGTGTGATGTCGCCAGATCCACCGCCTCTTTTCCATTCTCCACAATGGTAACGGTGAGCCCCATACTTTCAAGAATTCTCCGCTCTAACATCTGTAGCTCTGGAGTATCTTCTGCAACCAGTACATTGCCAGAGATATTCTCATCTAACAGAGATTCACTCAAGCCACTAGGGTCGACGCTATCCACCAATTGATCACTTTGCAGATACGGCAGAATCAGTTTAAAAACGGAACCCACCCCCTCCTGACTGGATACGGTAATGGTGCCTCCCATCAACTCGGCTAGATTGAGCGAGATATAGAGCCCAAGCCCGCTCCCCCCAAATCGGCGCGATATCGAACCATCAGCCTGCTCAAAACGTTGAAAGAGTCGCTCTTGCACCGCTGGAGCCATTCCAATACCGCTGTCCTTGACCTCAAATAGCAGGTGATCTGCATCAACCTGAGCAGTTAATGTGATGCTGCCAGTGTCAGTAAATTTAATCGCATTACTCAACAGGTTAATCAATATTTGCCCTATCCGCTGACGGTCCCCAACCAGCTTATGCGCTTCACTATTTTTTTGCTCTACCAGCAGCTCCAGCCCTGCATCACGGACACGAATGGAGAGCATACTCTTTATCTCATTCAATAGTTGAGAGAGGTCATAGGGGATATTTTCAACGCTAAACTTCCCAGACTCAATCTTTGACATATCGAGAATATCATTGACCAGCGCCAGCTGGCTGCGCCCTGCTGATTCAATATCATAAAGCACTTTTTGGCGTGTGCTATCAGTATCTTGCTCCAGCAGATATTCACTGTTACCGATAATAGCGGCAAGTGGTGTACGCAGCTCATGACTCATTGAGGCGAGGAACTCATCCTTTGCCTCAGTGCTCTGTTTGATACGGTCAACAGCCTTATTGACCCCCTGCTTCAAATCCTGCAGATCTCCTCGGCACTCGGTGCTGATCCGCTGCTCAAACCGCCCCCCTGCCACACTATCCAGCACTGCAATCGCCTCATGGATAAGTCGTTGATAGGTGTTAAACATCTCATTGATCGCTGAACCGATCGCCCCAATCTCATCCTGATTAAAAACAGTAACGCGGGACGAGATATCTCCACTCTCTTTGGCATGGTAAATCACACCCAGAGTGTGTCCAATACTCTTTGAGAACTGCTTCCAGACATAGAGTGCCAACACTATAGTGAGCAGTAGCACCAGAAGTAGTCCATTCTTGTAGAAGTTGAACCGCTCTGTAATCTCCGTTTGATTAACCCTTGAGGTAAATAGTAGTTCAGCACTGATCTTATCAGCTAACTGCTCGATCTGTTGTATACGTGCGCTCGAAAGGTCAAACCATACCGTAGCATCAACCCCTGTTAACAGAGAGAGTTGATTAAGCGCCTTCAGTGCCGGGGCATCATCAACCTTAACCTTCCGGTCCACCTCAGCAATCGAAAGGTTGTTTGCCAAACCGTTGGATATCAGCTGCAGGTTCTTATGATATGCATTGACGTTCTGCTCAACGATATCTAGCAACCGTAGCTCTTCAGCAGACATCCCTTTCAGCGCTCTGTACTGCATCAGCAGCTTAACCACCTGGCTATAATTTTGTTCGAACTTTTGGAGAGACCCATCGCTCCCCCGAATCACATAGTTCTTGAAGTTGTGGATCATGCCACCAAAGCCAAGCAACCCCCTCAGCTTCTCCAGCTTCTCCTGTTTTTCCATCCTTGAGAGAAACAGCTCTCGATACGAGCGCAGACTCTCCTCCTCCATCAGAGCAATATGCTCTCGATAGTGCTTGGCATGCTCCGTTGTTGCATGGTGAAAAAACTCTTCCAGTTTGACCTGCTGATCATGAATATAGTGGTTGATCTCAATACTGGCGTTGATTGAGACTTTTCCTGAAGAGAAAAAGCTGTTGAGCCTTCCCCGTTCCTGACCTGCACGCTCTTTAATGCCTAATAGAGCATAGAGTGCACGACTCTGTTTGGCTAATCCCAACTGACTTACATTACTGACACTCTCCTGAATCAGATAGAGAAGCCTTGCATTGGCCTTTGAGAAAAACTGAAATGAGTTATGTAGCGCCTGTTTCCCTATCTCTTCCCTGTCAATCTGGGCGCGAATATCATCCAGCTTCTGGAGCAGAAGCTTGAACTCAACAACCTCATGATGCTCAAAGATTACCTTACTCTTTTCACCCTGCTCCAGATCTTGATACAACTCGCTCAGCTGTTGGTTGGTCTTCTTGCGTTGAAGCTCAAGCTGTTGCTGTTGCTGTGGCTCTCTAGAAGCGATAAAACCCGCACTAAGCCCCCGTTCAAGTGCCAGATTGTGGGCTGCGTGGTCCAGCTTCACTATAAACTGAAAGGTAGCAACATTAAGCTCGGCCTGTAGCTGACGATCTCTCTCAAGAAGAAGGTACTCCATAGTCACATAGACCAACAGCATCAAAGGGATGAGGAGAACGAACCCCAGCTTGAACTGTATCGTACGGTCATTGAATAGTTGGAGGGGGCTTTTCATAAATATATAATTATATTACAGAAAACTCAACAAAACAGGCTCTTCTCCGAATGATTGAGTGAAGCCAATTGATCCAGTGACTGGAAAACAGGGCACCGTTAATCGATATGTGTGCCGCGTTATTCAGGATTTACCCTTCCTACATCGTCCCTGTTTTTTGAAGATAGAGCAGGCACAAGTCCATATTGAACAGAACCAGAGGCGGATGGAGTCCCTCTCCTTTGTTGAACCCTATCAGCGTTATACCAAACGTTTCTGCCAACTGGTCAGCGGTCTGTGTCGTCATATGAGCATTCAGGCGGTCTCTCTCCATTTGGGTATTCGTTGGGAGACAACCAAGAATATGGATAAGGCCTACTTGAGAGAGTCACTACCAACACTACACCCTGAAGAGCTTACCAACCTGAAATGGATCGGTGTAGATGAGGTGGCTCGGGCCAAGGGGCATGACTATATGACGGTGGTTTATGATCTTGAGCAGGGCAACCTGATCTGGGTCCATGAAGGACGTACCTCAGAAACCCTCTCACTCTTTTTAACAGCACTTCCAGAGGAGACAGCACAGGGCATAGAGGCAGTTGCTATGGATATGGGACCAGCCTACAGGAAGGCGGTTAAGGAACACCTGCCACAAGCAGCAATTATCTTTGATCGTTTCCATGTGATGCAGAACTACAGCAAGGTGATCCGCAACCAGCGCCGCATTGAGTTTCGCCGGGCATCACGCAAGGAGGATCAGGAACTGATTAAAGGCTCCCTCTATCTGTTGCTGAAGAACCCTGAAAAACTGAGGCCCGGGCAGATGGAGAAATTGGAGTCTCTGCGAAACAGTAATGACAACCTCAACTTGGTCTACATGCTGAAAGAGCAGTTGCAGCAATTATGGGTACTGCCAGAATCATTCGATACGATGAAAGAGAGACTGGAATCATGGTGCAAAATGGCAGATGAGAGTGGCCTGCATTATCTGAAGAAATTTGCAAAATCTCTCCGAAGGCATGCAACGGGGATCTGCAATTACGCCAGTTTCCCATTGACCACGGCAAGAATTGAAGCTGGAAACGTGGCTATTGGAATGATCAGAAAAAGAGCACGGGGTATTCAGGATACGGAATATTTTAAACTCAAGATCCGGCAGGTTTCTATTCCGGATCAACCATCAATATTTTATCAAAATACAGCCCAATCTCACTAATTTAAGCGGAGAAGAACCACAAAACAGATAGCCCTAAGGGGAGGGCTAGGGAGGGGGGGGGTTAAGCACCTGATTATACGTCCCACCCCCATCCCAACCTTCCCCCTCAAATGGGGAAGGAGCCAAAAATAGAGCCATAATGAGAACTGCTGGCGACTGGGCGATCATACCGTTTTCGCAAAGAAGGCCTTAACCTCACTCACATCCCGTGTTCTTGCCATGTTCGGCAGACTATTAAGAAAGGTGTGTCCATACTGTTTTTTAAGAAGCCGTGAATCGCAGATCACAAACACTCCCCGATCCTCCACGTCACGAATCAGCCGTCCGGCCCCCTGACGCAGGGCGATCACCGCACGTGGTAGCTGCAACTCCATAAAGGCGTTGCGACCTGCACTGCTCAAGGCCTGTATTCTGGCTTGCAGCACCGGATCACCGGGAGAGGCGAAGGGGAATTTGTCGATCACCACGCAGGAGAGGGCATCACCACGCACATCAACCCCCTCCCAGAAGCTGGAGGCTCCCAGTAGCACCGCATTCCCCAACTCCCGAAACTGGTCGAGCAGCTGGCTCCGTGCAGACTCCCCCTGCACCAGTAGCGGAAACTCCACGTCCCGCTCTCGCAAAAATTCAGCTGCTGCCCGTAGCGCCTTGTGGCTGGTAAACAGAAGAAAGGTGCGTCCTTGGCTCGCCTCAATAATGGGTAGAACCTGCTCCATCATCTGTTCACCATAGGTCGGTGCATTGGGCTGTGGCAACCCCTTGGGGTGGAAGAAGAGCGCCTGCTGCTGGAAATCAAAGGGGCTGTCCCAATGCGCGGTAGTCGCCTCTTCAATCCCAAACTCACGCAGAAAGTGGTCAAATTTCTCATCCACAGTCAGCGTTGCGGAGGTGAAGATCCAGCTACAGCTGCGCCCCTCCATCGCCTGCTGGAAGGTCTCTCGAATCTCTAGTGGGGTATGGTGGATAACGAAGCCAATTTTATGTAGATCAACCCAGTGAATCTGCCCCTCAGGTGCGGTTCCGGTGAGCCGTATCAGTTGGTCCAATAAGGTCTCACCACGCTCTTTACACCCCTGTAGCCCCTTGCCACGCTCGGCCACCTGTTTCAGCTCTTTGATCAGCGACTCCAGCGACTCCCTCGCCGTATCAATGGCCGATTCAACCCCTTTGTGGTGCACCACCTGCAACCAGGGGTAACGGCCAAAATCTTGCTGCCCCGGACCACCCAGCGCCAGGCGAAGGTCGGCCACCGCCTTCTTGAGGGCATCGGCCCCACCCTCTAGCGGTTTGTGATCAGGGGCATCGGTTAAATGTTCGGCAACGGTATCATCGGCCAGTTCGGTAAACTGGCGATGGCTGATGCGTTCGCCAAAGAAGCTGGTAGCGGTCTCTGCCAACTGGTGCGCCTCATCAAAGATGATCGCATTGGCACCCGGCAGCAGCTCTCCAAACCCCTCCTCCTTCAGCGCCATATCGGCAAAGAAGAGGTGGTGGTTGACCACCACCAAGTCGGCCTCCTGCGCCCTGCGTCGTGCGTTGACCACATGGCAGTTGTCCCACTCTCCACACTCCTGTCCAAGGCAGTTGTCGGTGGTGGAGGTGACACGCGGCCAGAGGAGGTCACTCTCCTCCACACCACTCATCTCTCCAATATCCCCATTCTCGGTCTGGTACGCCCAACGGCGAATTTTGGTAAATTTGGTGGCCTCACGTCGGGAGTAGAAACGCCCTTGATCTTCAGTCAACTCCAGTCGGTGAAGACAGAGGTAGTTGGAGCGCCCTTTGAGCAGCGCGATACTGCCGCCCCGCCCCAGCAATTTACGCACTGCGGGGAGGTCTCGGTGGTAGAGCTGATCCTGTAGATTTTTGGTCCCAGTAGAGACGATGACACGCTCCCCAGAGAGCAGCGCAGGGACTAGATAGGCGTAGGTCTTACCGGTACCGGTTCCCGCCTCGGCAACCAGCACGGCACGCTTTTCGATCGCTTCAGCCACTGCATCGGCCATCTCCATCTGCGGTTGACGTGGTTTGAAGCCCTCAATCGCCTTGGAAAATAGCCCGTCACTACCGAGCACCGCTGAGGCGCTTTCCTCCATCACGCTCTCATCTCCCCGCCTTGCTCCAGGCGGCACGGGCACCCTTTGCATCCCCTAAAGCCTCTTTAGAGCGGGCAATCAGTGACCAGTTCTCTTCGATCAACAGGCTGCCTCGATCGGCAAAACTGTTTGAGCGACGCGCCAGTGTCACCGCCTCCTGATAGAGCTTCTGCTGGTAACGCACCTGAGCTAAGTCATGCCACAACCCAGCACGTTGTGAGTCAATCCGCAGCGCCCGCTCTAGCAGCCCTTCGGCGCGCCCATACTCTTGCTGCTGCATCGCCTGTTCAATCTTCTGCAACATCCCCAGTAACGGGTCATCCTCTAACTGTTGGGGCTTTGCTACACGCGCCTGCTGCGGATAGCGGGGGGCTGGCTCGGCTGGAGGGGGGATCTCCTCCCACACAGGTTCGGGCTCCACGGCTTGGTAGGTGATCGGCTCCTCACGTGCTGGGGTGACGATGACCCTTTCTGGTTCGGTTCTACGTGCTGGCTCGACTCTGCGTGACGCTGGTTTTGCCACAGCTGAAGCACGATAGTAGATCTCTTTTTTGGGGGGAGGTTTGATACTGGAGTGCTCTTCTACTGGAACTCTTGGTTGCCCACCACAGCCGCCCAGCCACGCCACCACGGGCAGCCATAGCAGATGCGATTTACTGTTATTGCTGTTTTTCAGATTAACCCTTGCCATCCTATTTACCATAATTATGCTGCATAAATTGATGCACTCTACCCCCATCCCAACCTTCCCCCTGCAAGGGGGAAGGAGCTACAGCATCAAAGATAGCTAACATTGTACCTCTACTAGGGGTTCACTGCCTTGCACAAACGGGATTGAGCGTCCGTGGTTGCAACCTGACCCAACCCGCCTCCCCTGATCATCAATCCACACTTCGACCACCTCTTCTGGATAGCGAATTCTCAATGGCTGATTGGGCAGTTTTGACATCATCCGCCCCCAGACATGCAGCGCCCCGGAGCTACCGGTTAACCCCGCTGACTGGTTATCATCACGCCCCATCCAGACCACGGCAAGACGATCTCCACTGAAACCGGCAAACCAGCTGTCACGCAGTTCATCGGTGGTTCCGGTTTTTCCCGCAATCTCCAGCGTGGGAGAGAGCATTCGATTCAGCCCCTTAGCCGTACCATCACGTACCACCTCCTGCATCCCCCACTGTAACAGTGCAATGGATGCGGGGGAGGAGACCTCTTTCACGTGCAGGGGATAGCGCTTAAGCGGATTTCCCTGATGGTCCACCACTCCCCGAATCGCCCGTAGCGGGGTGTGGATTCCCCCTCCGGCAAGCGGTTGATAGAGCTGCGCCACCTCCAGTGGTGAGAGCTCCAGTGAGCCTAGGAAGAGCGAGGGGTAGCGCTGAATTTTCCGCTCAACCCCCAGCCGCTCGATGGTTCTTGCCACGCTACCGATCCCCAGCGCAGCCCCCAAACGGGCCGTGGAGAGATTGTAGGAGCGGCTCAATGCTCGATAGAGCGGCACTGCGCCATGTGATGCCTTATCGTAGTTATCCGGCTGCCAAATCGAGTTTCCACTCTTGATCTGGAAGGGTTGATCCAACAACTCACTCACCAACGTATAACGGTTGGGCTGCTCCAGTGCAGTCAGATAGAGCGCCGGTTTAACCAGTGAACCAATCGGTCGCACTGCATGCAGGGCACGGTTAAACCCTGTCGCACGCGGATCACTCCCCCCGACCACCGCCTCTACCTCTCCACTCTCTGGATGCACTACCACCACGGCACCCTGTAACTTTTTCTTGTTACCCCCCAACTCTCGAATACGGCGCTGCAACCCCCACTCTGCGGCCTGCTGCGAGAGTGGGTTGAGGGTGGTAAAGATCTGTAGTCCGGCAGTGGTCAGATCCTCCCGTTTATAGTCACGCAAAATCTGTCTACGTACCAGATCCAGAAAGGCGGGATAGAGCGACTGCCCACTCGGCACATGGGAGAGTACCCCCAACGATTTGCGCTTGGCGCGGTTGGCTTCCCCCTCAGAGACCACCCCTTGTTGCGCCAACAGATCGAGAATCAGGTCGCGACGCTGTTTGGCACGTTGAGGATGACGACGGGGGTTGTAGCGAGAGGGGCCTTTCAACATCCCCACCAACAGGGCCGATTCAGCCAGTGTCAACTGGCTGGCATCATGCCCAAAGAAGAAGTGGCTCGCCATCCCCACTCCATGGATGGAGCGGTGCTGATCCTGCCCAAAGTAGACCTCATTCAGGTAGGCCTGCAGAATCTCCTCCTTCTCATAGTGGAACTCCAGTATCAGGGTGATCAACGCCTCTCGCAATTTACGGGTCAAGGTGCGTTCACGCGTCAGGAAGAGGTTCTTCGCCAGCTGCTGGGTCAAGGTACTCCCCCCCTGCACCATCCGTCCTGCACGGATATTGGCCACCACCGCCCTGAGAATCGCAAAGGGGTTGATCCCATAGTGGTCGAAGAAGGCGCGATCCTCCACGGTCGTCAAGGTGTCAATCAGTTGGGGGGGGAGCTCTTCCAGACGAACCAACTGGCGATCCTCTCCATGCGAGGCGAAGAAACTGCCAATCGGTAAGGGGTCAAGGCGAATGATGTCGACCTCCTCCCCCCGTTGTAGCGGATCGATACGGGAGATAGAGCCCTTGTTAAAGGTGAGCTGCACATGGACTGAGTGCTCCGCCCCATCCCAGAACTTAAACGGGCGTGTATGCAGTTTTATCCGATTTTCACGCTGCTGATAACTGCCCGGATCGACCGCACCAGACTGTTTGCGGTACCCCAATTGACGCAATGCACCCAGCAGTTGACTGGCCCCCATCGATTTACCGGCATAGAGCTCAACAGGCGCAGCATAGACCCGTGCGGGGAGTTCCCAGCGTTTACCCTCGAACTGCACCCGCACGGAGTAGTCTAGCCAAGCGGTGTAGAGCAGCAGAAGTGGGACAAAGAGCAGTAGTGATCGGGTCAACAGCCAACGCAACTTTGCGCCAACCCACTGCCGCAAGGCGGAGGGTTTTCTCTTTTTAGGGGGCGCTTTTTTTACGGCTCTCTTCTTGGCCGCGGGTTTATCTGCTGTTTTTTTGGCTGTTTTCTTTCTTACTCTCTTCTTTACTTTCTTCGGCTCAGCCTCTTTCTTGGTACTACTCTTTACTGCAGGTGGCCTCTTTTTACGGATCACTTCAGCAGACGAATCATCGAATGGACCTGGTCGACCTTAAAGTCACGATCAATCTTCTTCTTCATCTCTTTGGCCTCTTTCTCTGAGGAGAGTGGCTCGGTTACCAAGCGCAGCTGCTTCTTGATCTCTTTCAGTGTGACGCTGTACCCTTTCTGCTTTACCCGTTTGAGAAAGCGTTCGGCGCGCTTTCTGCTTTTACGGCTATAGCTCACCACCTGTACCTCCCACTGCTTTCCACTGCTCGCCTTCTTTGTCGAGAGTTCTTTGACGGGTGCCTTAGCCGTGACTTTTTTGGCTACGCTCTTCTCTACCACCTTCGACTCTACTTTTTTCAGTGGAGTTGCGACCTTTGCAGGGGTAGTGGTTTCTGTTGGCTGCTGGGCAATCGGCTCCACGATGGGAGAGAACTCCTCCTCATTGACCTCAATCAGGTTGAGAGGCTGCTCTTCGGGCCAAGGCGCGACATTGCTCTCTAGAATCTTCACCTCCTCTCTGGGGTCATCCATCAACAGTGGAACCAGAATAATGGAGAGTGAGAGCAGTACGATCCCGCCAACGATACGTTGTTTAATTTGGACCTGTTCAAGCATGGTGGAGATTCCTAACGGATAAAACGGATAAGGGGGGGACTTAGATGGGCAAGCCGCCTATTCTGTTGGGTATTCTATTGGGCCTCTAACACCGCCGCAACTGTATAGAACGAACCAAACACCAAAATACGGTCTTGCGGGGTCGCCAGAGCCTCTGCCTCACGGTAAGCCTCGATGATTTCACCACAGACAGTAACTTTTGAAACATCCACTGCGGCACAGATGATTTCACCCAAAACTGTTGCGGAGAGGCCGCGAGGCCCCTCCAGCCCCCCTACCACCCACAAATCTACCGATGAGGAGAGTGCGCGAATCACCGTCTCCACCTCCTTATCCCGCAACATCCCAACCACCGCTATGGTTTTGCCGCTGTGGGGAGAGTGCTTTAGGTTGTCCGCCAAAACTGCCACCGCTTGCGGGTTGTGAGAGACATCCACCACCACCTGCGGTGCCGTTGCAATGGTCTCAAAACGGCCAGATAGCTGAACGTGCCTCAACCCTTGCATCACCCCTTCAACACCCACCTTCTGCAGCCAATCCAGTCGGTTGAGCACCTCTAACACTGCGGCACTATTCTGCAACTGGATAACCCCCTGTAGCGCAGGATAGGGCAGTGCCTCCAGTGTAGCCCCATGACTCCCCTGCCAGTGCCAGCACTCTGCTTGCTGCTGCAGGCTAAAGTTTGCGCTAAAACAGGAGAGGTTTGCCCCCACCTCTGCTGCATAGTCGACTACCGATTGAGGCGGGTTCGGCTCACCAACCACCGCCGCTTGGCCGCTACGGAAGATACCCGCCTTCTCACGCCCGATCTCCTCTCGCGTCTCCCCCAGCCACGCTTGATGGTCGAGATCAACGGTGGTCAGCAGCGCCACATCTGCATCGATCAG
>Ga0233442_1002075_pt1 | contig 13893 bp, 16 predicted proteins | sample SI_123_September_3_FD_182789 | JGI IMG/M metagenome (GOLD analysis project Ga0233442, IMG submission 182789) | Seawater microbial communities from Saanich Inlet, British Columbia, Canada - SI_123_September2016_150_MG | ecosystem: Environmental > Aquatic > Marine > Inlet | place: Canada: British... | reverse complement strand
TGCGATTGGCCCTGATGGCGACCAAGGACCTCAAGGCCTACAAGGAACAGTTGGTGCTACTGGTAGTGTGGGTTCAACTGGCCCAACAGGTCCAGCAGGTGGTGTCGGCCCAACAGGCTTAACTGGTAACACTGGTGCAACTGGTTCTCAAGGCCCTATTGGTAATACAGGCCCTATTGGTAATACAGGCCCAGCAGGCCCAACTGGTTCAACTGGTTCAACTGGCCCAGCAGGATCAACAGGATCAACAGGTGCTACGGGTGCTACGGGTGCAGTAGGTGCTACGTTCTCTATGAGTGGAACAACTCTAAACATTACAACATAATATGCCTACACAAAGCATAGACCTATCAGCAGTAACAGAAGCTAACTTTAATGGTAGTGCTGTAGAGCAGATTAATTTGAATGGTGTTGAGGTTTGGACGAAGCCAGCTACCGCGGTATTTCAAAAGAAAATAGGCTCTGGCGCGTGGGTAGATGTTCCAGATAACACAGTAGTGAGTACATATCGACAAGGAGGTGATATGATTTCAATAAACGGAGTGGCGTATCATGGAAGAGCGATGAACGCGACTAGCAGAGCCTTTATAGAGGGAATTGCAGGACAGTCTCTGCCTGTATTTTCTATTGCCAACTCAACAGATGTGTTTATGGCTATTTCTAAACTAACAAGTACTGGATTTGCCCCAGTAACAGGAATGGTTAATATTAGTTGTTATAAGTCGGCAGGGTATGGCTGTAACCAGTATGGTGGATGCCAACACGATAGTATTCATATGTTTCAAAATGCAAACCACTCTGGATTGCAATGGCAGATAGACGAAGGACTTGGTGCGGGTAATGCTCCTCAATCTCACGTTAACGGCATTTTACAAAATATAAATGGTAATTTAAAGCAGTATCCTGCAGTTAGCACTCCTGATGCCTGCCCTACTGATTACAGTGTTATATCCCCTTCGAATTGGGATGAGGGAATTATGTGGGGTAACTCTGCTACTGGTGCAAATGGAAAAACCGCCAATACAAACGCAACTACAACATATTCGGGCGCTTCTGCCGAAACCCAATATAGATATTTATTATGAGGGGGCTAACCATATACCTAGATAAGGAACGTTTAAGATGATAAAAGTAACTGTAAACAATATAGAAAGAAAGCGGGAATATCAAGGCTCAGAAGATGCGTATCAAGAACACCTTGATGCTGTATTCGAGCATTTCGACATTCAAGGCAATATAACTGGCGTATCTCACGATAGTGGTACTAAGTATGGTGTATTTGTCGCTGGAATGCCAACCGTATCACCAGTAGATTTAAGTGGCATTGAAACAGACCCATTAACTAACAACCTAGTATCTTTCAAGATTGATTTAGCAGACAACTCAATTAGAGCAAAAGTGTACTACGTTGGAAACCCTAACAACATAACGCTTGATAATGGCAGACCCGTTGCTGGAACTGGTACTTATGTGGGCGAAGATTCATTTACAGTTTATTACCCGACAGAGGGTGATATTCCTACTGAGAATATCCAAGCAAATATGACACAAGACGGATTCTCAGCAACTACGTTTTATGCCGATGGAACTAACAGCGATGAAAGTATTTATACACAAGCAGATGCTGAATAAAAACGCACCCTCAGAAGTAAAGACTAAGGTTGAGGCGCTGATAGATAGTAAGTTGTCAGCGTTTAAGCCATCTAAGCTTTTAGACGCTATGAAGTATAGTGTTCTGATTGGTGGAAAGCGTATTAGACCCGAGTTAATTGTTCAGACTGGTCGTATGCTTGGTGCTGATGATAAAGCCTTATTTGAGGTAGCTAGTGGCTTTGAGATGCTACACGCATCAACACTCTTGTTTGATGATATGCCTTGTATTGATAACGATACTATTAGACGTGGACAACCAACAACACATACAGTGTTTGGTGAAGCTACTGCGACCCTTGCTGGGTGTTCGTTATTATGCGCTGGCTTTGACATAATCTCTCAAGAAAATGCTTGTTTAGTGCCTAGTGTTGCTAATACCTTTGGTGCTAATAGATGTATGTATGGTCAACATATGGACGTGGTCGCAACAGGTAGTGAGAAAAGTCAAGAATACTTAGATGAAATGCACATTGAAAAGACTGGCTCATTAATTGAGAATGCTATTGAGTTGGGTTGTTTATGTGCAAACGCACCAAAAGAAGTTACAGAATTATTAGGTAGTGTGTCATTCAAAGCTGGACTATTGTTTCAAATACACAATGATATTTTGGATGTTGTTGGGTATGACGGAAGAAAAGGTGAGGACGCTAGAATGAATAAGCAGACAACCTACCCTAATAAGTTTGGACTAGATGAAGCTTTAAACAAAAGAGATGACTTGTTTAAAGAAACTATTTCAGAATTAAAAACCCTATCAACTAAATACGATACAACTAACTTGGAGAATGCCATTGAGTTTATCGCATATAGAGACTACTAAATTTTACTTAGTGTCTAGGATCAAAGAATCACAGCATAAGCATAACGAGAGTCTTGAAGAGTTTATATCGGGTAAAGGTTTTGTACCGCACCTGCATAATCCTTTTAATATCTTGCATTCAAAGCTGGAGCATTCGGTGTTCAAAATGGATTTAGACGCTATGGTTGAGTCTGATTTTGGCGCTGTATCTTTACCTATTGGCGAAGACTGTTCAGCAGAGATAGGGTGGTTCTGTGGTAATGATAAACCTGTTTATGCCTACATTTATGATTCAGGTCATGGGGTTTCATGCGAAGACCAATATAGAAACTTGGCAAGCATGTGGATGGTTAAAGGCTTTCTAACAGGCTGTGTTGTAGTTGATAACAGCGAAGTATTTGAGCTGGTGAAGCAAGACCCTATTTTAAAAGATAAAGTTGAGCATTATGAAAGCTAAAGGCTGGGTTTGGTATTTGAAATATATAAGCGCTTTAGTGATTCTTATTGCTATTGGCTTACATACAATCCCCGAAGCTTACCCATATAACGTAATGGTTCATTTAGTTGGCGCAGTGCTTTGGACTATTGTTGGGATAAAGTGGAAAGAAGGATCAATACTGCTTAACTTCGTGCCACAAATATTCATTCTTGGTGGGGGGTTGATATGGCAATACCTATGAAGAAAATAGTGATTGTTGGTGGCGGTAGCGCTGGCTGGATGTGTGCTTCATATTTAGCGTCTCGCAAACAGTACGATATAACTATTATTGAATCTCCACAAGTTGGCAAGATTACAATCGGTGGCTCAACCACTCCTTACTTAAAGCGTTTCTTTGATGATATTGGTTATCCCGATGAATCTTACTGGATGCCTAAGATGGATGGCACTTATAAGCTTGGTGTACTTTACGAAGACTGGGATTACAAAGGCTCACGCTGGTGGAATAGTTTTGAGTCTGATGAAAACAAATACCCTTACTGGAATAAACAACGCTCAGAGCAAGATTTGCCTAGCGAAGACTTCTTTAAGTCTTGTACTTTTTCATCCCACATAGGTATGAATGATGATGGCAGGATTAACAAAACCAAAGACGGTAAAGATGCTTATGTATATCGTTCTACTAGGTCTTATGGTGGTTATGTTCAGACACACGCTTACAATTTAGATGCTGGCTTATTAGGTGACTTTTTGCAAGAGCGATTTTCAGACAAGATAACACATATCAAAGCACATATTGACAAAGTGATTCACAATGAAGCTGGCGTTAGTTTGTTGATTGATGATAAAGGTGAGGAATATACAGCTGACTTATTTGTCGATTGTACTGGCTTCAAAAGGTTGTTGATTGATAAGGTATGTGATACACCTAGAAAGTCGTTAGACCCTTACTTAACGCTTGATAAGGCAATGGTTATGCCAGTAGCTTATATTGACGCTCACAAGGAAATGAATCCTAGGACTGGGGCGAAGGCAATGAGTTCGGGCTGGATGTGGAACATTCCACTTTACAGCACAATGATTAACGGTTACGTTTATGACTCAAACTTTATAACTGATGAAGATGCTGAAGCAGAAATGCGAGCAGATATAGGTGACAGGATAAAAGATGTAAAGCCTTTTATTATTCCGATCAACACAGGTCATTACACAGAACCTTATTCTAAAAATGTAGTTGCGGTTGGGTTGTCAGCTGGATTTATTGAACCTATTGAAGCTACTTTACTAATGAACGTACAGTTTGCGATCTACAACCTTCATGGCCTGCTTAATGGCAACATGAGTAAAGATGTTTATAACGACATAACTAGCACTTCGTTATCAGACACGATGGACTTTATATCAACTAATTATTACATGTCGCATAGAGATGATTCAGCATTTTGGCGTTCACGCGGAAAGAACACTCACATAACTGAGAGAATGAAGCAGTGGTTAGAAACCTGTAAGAAGGCATTGCTACCACCACTAAAAGATGTGATGTTTATTCCTAGCTGTTGGATTTCTAAATTGATTGGGTTTAGCTTCTTTCCAAAAGGAGATGGCTTTGAAAAAAGCGAGCCTTGGTCTTTGCCAACTTTTAGTGGTACTAATTTTGAGCCAAGAAATATACATAAATATAAATACGTTGACGAGATTAATGCTCAACAGCAGATGGATGAGATACGCAATTTTGATACAAGCGTATTAATCAGTCAAAAAGAATACTTAGACAAATTTATTTACAAGGATGCTTAATGGATATAAATATTTTAATCAACGTAGTCGTTGGACTGCTCGCCATATTTGTACCTGTTATCTTCTCAATGATGATGCGTATGTTTGCGCGCAATGATGGGTTGGTCGCAGAGATAGTGGAAGATCAAAAAGAGATCACCAAGTCTATGAGTAATTGCCAGTCTTCGATGCCACGAGAATATGTGCTAAAGGCTGATTACAAGAGTGACATGGTGGAAGTTAAAAATATGTTAAGTGAAATTTATACGATTTTAAGGGAGCGTAAATGAAACAACCAAGAGATAAGAATGGACGCTTTGCTCGTAAGAATTTATGGGCATGGGTGAAGTGGGTTTGCGCAAAGCTAGGCAAATGCAAAAGTTAATACTTGTTTTGCTAACGATTGGCTTATCAGGCTGTAATAGTCTTGGCTTTAAACCGATTGTGCAGAATGTAGCAACCACTGGTGTTGCGTATGCGATTGGTGGTCCATTGCCCGCGATTGTAAACGCAACAGTTATGGTAGCAACAGAAGAGTTTATTGTTGAAGATACAAAGGTTGGAGAGATTGAGACTGAAGAGCAGGCAGTCGCTTATGTTGCCGAATCTTTGTTTATGAATCTACTCTATGGCTTCATAGGTTACTTGCTAATAACATTAGTAGCTGTTCCGTTTATTCGTAAAGGTGGTTATAACAAGGCCAAGGATAAGTATAAGAGTAAGTAGTTATATAGCCTATGTTATGTAACTATTAATAATTCGAAAATTGATAGTTAGTTAATAGTTGGCTTACAGAGGTTTTAATGTTAAGTAATAAAAACAAGGAAGTTAAGTAATGGTAGACAAGATTAGTAAGTGCGTTGTGGTTTTTGCAATTGGTGTAACTTTATCGTTAGCCTCATTGGCTTTCTTTAATCAGTTCATGCAGATGCCACAACAGGCAATGACAATGGGAAGTATGTTGGTTATGGGTGCTGATAAGCCTTGTGACTGCAAATGTCCACAACCAAAACATTAAGGGGAATTAAGTGAAGACACTAGGTGAAGTTAGAAAGGAAATTTTGGTAAGACTGGGTTTTTCAGATACGCAAGGCCATGACAACAATAAGTCGTTGATTGATGGCATTATTGAGCATGCGCAGAACCAGTTATTTTTTCAATATGACTTCTTGTTGAATCGCAAGGTGGCTAATAAAGCTATTGTTGCAGGATCAACCTTGTATGATTTTCCAACTGATTGTGATTATCGTCAGATAGTGGATGTTGTTATTACTAATGACAGTGGTAAATATGTGCGCCTAACTAACGGTATTAACTATTTGGATGAGAATATTGACGAGCGCTCAATTCCAGTTAAGTACGATGTTCGTGATGGACAGGTGTTATTAAACCCAGTGCCTGATAAAGGCTACACCATTCGTTTTGAATATTACGAGAAGCCAGCAAGATTAACGCAAGACGCAGATCAATTATCACTGGATGATGAGATTGTATTTATCTTAGCTTTGATTGACATTAAGAATCACTACAAGATGGATAGCTCAACAGAGCAACAGCAGTTTAAAGCGCAACTTGATAAGAAGCGTGACGCATCATTAGGCCAAAAGAGGTTTTACAGAAAATGAAGACATTAACTGTAAACAAATGGTCAGTCGGTATTGATGTGCGCAAGCCAGCGTCAGTGTCTAGTGCCAATCGTTTGGTTGATTTAAAGAATGCTTACATTAACACTGGTAAGACGATCACTAAGCGTAAAGGCACAATCTCTTTAGGTGCTGTTCCTACTGATACGTTTGGTATGTACAGTGCCAATAATTCAGTGCAGATTTTTGGCTCGCAAGATCCAGCAACTGTCACAGTGCCAGCTGGCGTTACCTTTAATCAAATCACCAATGGATCGCTGGTATTAACTGGTATTCATTCAGCGGTATTGTTTAATGGCTTTATCTTTGTGTGTGCTGATTGGAGTGGTACAAGCAGGTATCACTACCTTGATGGTAATACTGATACGTTTGAGTCTAATTGCCCTCACTCAGAAGTGTTCGCAGTAGCTGGCTCAAAAGTGTATGCCAAAGATGGTGATATTGTAAGATTTTGTGAAGTAAACAATCCTAGAAACTGGAATAGTATTGATAATGCTGGTTTTATTGCCACAGGTAACTACACTGATACATCAACAGATGTGACAGCGTTAAGCCAGTATCGTAATGCTTTGATCGTCATGCACAATAACAGGTCATTAGAGTGGGCAGTTGATCCTGATCCAGCATTAACCTCTCACAGATCGACAGTGTTTGAAGGTTCAAATGAGCATAGATCACTGGCCAATGTAACAGGTGACTTGTATTTCTTGAGTGAATCAGGCTTTAGGTCTATCGCAGTGCAAAATAACGTTGAGTCGTTGGCCGATATGGATGTTGGCTCGCCAATTGATAAGCTGATTGTGCCATTGAATAAAGCTGGCGCTATTAGTATCTATAACCATAAAGATGGCCAATATTGGTGTGCGCTTGGCAACAAGGTTTGGATTTACTCTTTCTCTAAGACTGCGAAACTTTCAGCATGGTCTTACTATGAATACGCCTTCACAATTGATGACATGATTATGCACAATAATGAAGTTGCATTTAGAAGTGGTAATAACGTTTATTTAACCAGCGCCAGTGTATATACAGATGATGGCACTAACTACGAAACGGTGGTTGAATTTTCAGACCTAGACTTTAAAAACAATACAGCTTTAAAGCAAATCCATTCGTTTGATATTGCACAAGTGGGCAGTTGTACGGCCAAGTTTACAGTGGGTATTGAAAACACAACTACAACGCACGCGGTTTCTGTTGTAGGAGACTTTAGAGACAGGGGAATGGTTGCTTTGCCTTTAGTGGCAACACACATTCAGCCTAAGTTTGTTAATAGTGACGATCAGTTTTGGGAATTGAACCTTGTAAACATTACCTTTAACCCGATGGGAATTTTGTAAATGTTTGATATTAAGATGCTTTCTGATAATGAATGTATTGAGCGATGGAGTGACATTAGCTACTTCTTAGATGAGGCTTTATCGCATTCACGAGGCGAATGGACAACGAACGACATTTTAAAGAATGTGCTTAACAATCCAATTAACTTCCACGTTTGGGAAGTTATTAATGAAGCTGGCGATACAGTCGCAATAGCAAGTACAAGAATTATTAATTACAACCACTTTGATTCATTGCACATTATTGCCTTAACAGCAGTTGAGAATGATGAGTTTAATCAGTGGGAAGATTATGCAACTGAAGCTTTAGAAGCTCTAGTTGTTAGAGTGAAAAAAGCTGGACTTGAAAGAGTTGAGTTTACAGGTAGAAAAGGGTGGATGAGAAGGCTGAAACCTCTTGGATGGACAGAGCAATATATAACAATGGATTTATATCTAGGAGAATGAAATGAAATTTTTAATGAACGCACAAAACGTGCTTAATATGAATAACGGATCTTTACATACACCACTCGAATACCATAAAGGTGGCGATGGCGGTGCTGGCGAGGCTAGGGCGCGTGAAGAAGCAAGACAGTTAAAGATCGATAACGGCATTAAAGCTGTTAATGCTCTTTTTGGCACTACTGATAAGAATAATCAATACGCAGATCATAGAACGAACATTTATGACTTGAATAAAACAGCCATTGATGATTCGTATGGTGATGCCCAACGTAACTTGACTTTCTCTTTGGCTAGAAACGGTTTAAGTAATTCGTCAATTGGTGCTGATAAGAAGTCAGACTTATTAACCAACTACAACGACAACATTCAAAAAGCTAACGATATGGCTGATAGTGGAATGAATAGCTTAAAGACTAACGATGAGCGCACACGTCAGAACTTGGTTAATTCAGTGCAAACTGGCTTGGATCAAACGCAGGCTGTATCGCAAGCATTGGGCAATATGCAACTTAACTATGACAAGGCTAATGAAACTAACGTGGCTAATAACTGGGATAGCATGTTTGATAACTGGAAAGCTTACAAGCGTAACGACCAATACTCAAATGCGATGGGTGAAACCGCAGATGGTCAGTTTGGACAGACTTACTTTACATAGGAGATAGATTATGGCGATTAACTTAGTATATTTAATTGCGTCAATGCTTGTTCAGGCAAAGGCTCAGGCCGATGCAGAAAAGGCAGGTAATAACGCAAGACGTGTTGCTGGTGAGCGTAAAGATGGTGAGCAGGATAGGATTGATGCGATTAGAAAGCAAGGACTTGAACAATACCTAGCGCCTCAAGAAGAGGATGCAATGGCTCAGATTATTGCTGACAAAGTTAATCCAGCTATTAAGTCTATTGATTCAACGACCAACTTCCAAGATGTAGATAGATTTGGGTCTCAGGGTAGCGTTAAGAACACAGCTTACGAGGATGCGCTAAATGGTGCGATTACCGAAGTGGCAGATAAAGCCAAGACTAAAGCTGGAATGCTGGCCAAAGTTAAAGCTCCGACTCACATGAGGCAAGATCAGTCTATGAGTACAGCAGATTCTATCCAAAGACAAGGCATTGTCGGCAAGAAGGCTAACGATTACTTCAACAACGTTTCTCAGTTGGAAATTCAGAATGCTTACAAGCCAAACCAAGGCATGATGCTATTGTCGCAAGCATTGGGTGCTTACGCAACAATGGGTGCTGATGGTGGTGCAACAGGTGGCGCTGTAAACCCAGCAACAGCAAGCTCAACTGGAGACATGTTTTCATTAGCTGGCAAACCAATGACAGTATCAAATGGCGTGCCATTCGTTGAAGGCAACGCCCAGTCTTTAATTGGCAAGCCAAACCCTTGGACAACCATGAACAATAGAAGTATTTTTAATAATTACACGCCTAATGCTGGCGCAATGTTTAAGTAAGGAGAATATTATGATGAATATTTTTAAAGACATGTTGTCGGGCAAGCGCCCAATGCCAAATATGAACTGGAATGAGGCTGGTGGCGCACAAGCACCTGATGGCCTTAACAGCCAATTTAATACAGCTTTTAGTGACGCTCTAACGAATCAAGAAGCCAAACAAGGTGATCGTGTGGCGCAAGCGCCAGTTGAACTGCCAAGACATTCAGGTAATTTAGATTTTGCGCCTAACGCAATGAGCCAGTCATTGGACAACGTAAACACAAGCAAAGGTGCGAGACGCAACGTGGCTTCAGATGACTGGTTTCACATTAATTCACGACCAAATAATAAGACATTTTTCTAGGAGAAAGACATGAGTATTTTTAACGCACTATTAGGCGCAATGAATCAAGGCGCAGGCATTTATAACGAGGATAAGGCGTTTACAAATACGCTTATCAAAGACAAGGCTTCGATTGATAATACGCGAGCTAATACTGCGCTAAACAAGCAGTCGTTTGATTTTAACGATGTGAACAATCCTATTATGATTAAAGCTAAAGAGTTGGCTAATAAGATGAACCAGCAGACTTATGACTTTAATGCGCAAAAGAATCCTATGACTTTAGAGGGTTTGGGTTTTGATAACGCCTCAAAATCAATGGCTAACGTTGACGCGCAAAGAAGATTGGATGATCGTACAGCTTTCATGGCCAATCCTGATATTGCACAATCGTTGAAAGATGCGTGGAAAATGAATTATGCAACTGGTGGAAAGTCTTTTAGCCCAAGCAAGGGTGATTCGGCAAAGCCTACAATTTTGGGAACATACAACGATGCTGGTTTTAGAACTGGCAACGCTGTTTATAACCCAGCTAACAATACTGGCATCCCAATTAATATGCAAGGACAGAGTGGTCAACAGCCAACAATGGATATTAACAAAGTATTGGGCGATGCAATGAGCCAAACATACGGCACTAAGGAATTTAACAGCACTGCAAATCAGGCTGACTTTAATGTTAAGGCTAACGAGGTTTATCAGTCTTTCTTACAACAGACTAAAAACCCACAGCAAGCAGAAGAGCTGACTAAGCAATATATGTTTAAAACACTAGGCTTGGATGGTGATACAGAATTTGGAATGTTTTCAGATAAAGAATTAGATTACACACCAAATAACGCTCCACAACAGCAACAGCAACAGCAACAGCAACCTCCTACAATAACAACAGACGAAGAGTATTTAGCGTTACCAGTAGGTGCGCAATACATTGCTGACGGACAACTAAGGGTGAAAAAATAATGGCATTATGGGATAACGATCCTATTGTTGGGGGAGACAACAACAAGCAAAATTTATGGGATAACGACCCTATCTTACAGTCGTCTGTTCCAGTACAACCTAATTATTTAACACCACCATTAGAGCAACCACAGGCGAGCTTTGTGGACAATCCTGCTGAATGGCTGGCTGGTGCTTTTGAAGGGCGTGGTGATAACATCGCACTAGGTGCTGACAATGTTATGAAGGGTGCAGATTTGGTAACAGCTGATTTTGTACCTGAGCAGGCCTACTCTTTTGATGCGAAGCTTAATAATGCTGTTTCTGATTTATTACCTGAAGGTTGGCTGGATAAAAACCCAGCAACTAGTCAAGAGTTTATTGATCAAACCATTGGTGATATTAAAGCTAATGACGAGCAGATGGCTAAAAACATTCCTAGCAACCTAACAGACTGGCAACAAGGCTTGGGTAGCGCTGTTGAAAGCGCACCTATTACTTTAGCAAGTATTGGATTGAGCATGATTAATCCAGCTTTAGGCCTTGCTGGGTTTACTGGATATGAAGGCTTAGGCTCGTATGGCGAAGCTCGCTCAGAAGGAAAAGGAAAGGGGCAGTCTTTGGTTTATGGTACTGTTAATGGTGCTATTGAGGGCTGGACAGAAAGACTAGGGTTAAAGCCATTAATGAAAGTATTTGGTAAGACTGGTGCAACTAAGCAGTTTGCTGAGTATGTATTAAAAGAGTACGCTGGTGAGTCATTAGCGACACTTGGACAGTCATTAAATGCTTATATTCATAAGCTAGATAAAGTTTTAAACAATCCCGATATTTCACTGCAAGACAAGATTGACACTCAATTAGAGCGTCAAAAAATTACCTTAATGGCAACCACATTCATGACTGCTGGTGCTGGTAGTGTTAAAGGTACGGCTATGGCTGTTGACTCACTTGCGCCAGCTGATAAAAAGCTTGGCAATGAGATGCAGGGTGCTGTCGATAATACCGAGGTTAACCAGCAAGCGATCAATCAGAATACTGTTGACATGCTTAATCCTAATCCTGATGCTGTTAACGCAGGACAAGGGCAACCAGCGCCAGTACAGGCGCAAAACGAAAGTCAGGCAGTTGATGATGTGTTTGACTCTTTTGACAAGACGGATATTAATGCTGAGAGTAATACTGATGACTTTGGTAATCCGCTAAACACTGATGACTTTGGTAATGAAGTGCCATACCATCATAACGCTGACATTCGCTCGTATCAGATGAATCGTAACGCAGGAATGAATAATGTTGAGTTTGGCGGTACTGAAAATCCAGCGCCAGTAGAGTCCACTCCACATCTAAAACCTTCTAAGCTTAACAAGATGAAGAAGGCTGATCTTGACATTGAAGCTAAAGCTAGAGAGATTGATACAGCCAACATGACTAAAGATGAGATTGTTGATGCTATTGATGATTACCAAATTGGTAGAGAGGTCAAGCCTAAATTGGTCGAGCCTAAAGCGCCAGTTATAAAATCCAAGACACCAATTCTTAGCTGGATGGCTGAACGTGGTGTGGCTAGAGATTCTGAATTAGGACAGACTTTAAATTCTCAAGATGTTAAGCGTGTTGGCTTATATAGAAATGGCAAGCAAGCTGGTTACGATAACATTCCATCAGTAGAATTTACTGAAGCGTTTGGCATTGTTCCTGAAGAAGATGGCAATGGCTATGTAGATATTGGCTGGCTATCAGAACAGGCGGTGGCAGAAAGTCATGGCGAAACAACGTTAAACGAAGATCAAATTGTTGAGGAAGAGAATTACCAATATGACCTTCAGGTATTTAATGAAGAGGTTGCAAAACAAAATACCGATGTTAATGTATTGATTAATGATACTCAAATAGAGTCAGAGCAAGATTATATTAATGCTATGCTGGGCAATGCCAACATAGAAAACCAAAGAGGGAACAATGAACAAGCAACTGAAAGAAATATTGGACAAGATGAACGCTCAAGCCAAATCGCAGGGCAAGCCGATTCCATTTCCACCAACGAAAGAGGGCTACCAAAAGCTGATGAAAATATTGGAAGATCTGAAGAACAAACCTCAGAAGTAGAAAAACAAGCTGTAACAGTTGATGGCAAAGAGATTGATATTGATGCTATTAACGATCCAGCACCTGAGCTTGCAATTGAATATGCCACTCAAGCAGGCAAACCATTCAAGACTAAAGCGATACTAGAGAAGCGTCTTAACAGAGACGGCCTAACTGCTAACTATGACATTGTAGAAAAAGACAGTGGGTTTGTTGGCGTTCGCAGATCAGAAGATACAAATCCTGAAGTTAGTGACAAAGATGTTAATGGCGCAGGTGAGCAAACGCAGGGAAATTGGAGAGATCGTTATAACAATGTGACAGATCAAGAAGAGATTGATGGACAGATGTACTCGTCAGAGAAGGGCGATATTTTAAGAGCTATTGCTGATGTGTCTAAATCAGAGCAAGAGCTACAAGATGTTGTTAATAAACTTGAATCGGACTTTGAGATAGGTGACGGTAAGGTGATGGAAGTTGCTTGGGCAGTAATGCAAAACCCGAGCGCAACTAAAGACTTAATCCAAAGAGCTAAAGATCTAAGAGACGAAGTTGAAGGTTTAAGTGAAAATGAGACTACTGCTGATAAGTACGGTCAAAGCAACAAGGAGAAAGTTGAGCCTGAAGTAGAAAAACCTGAAGGTGCTGGCAGTATTGGCATGCGACTTAAAGAAGGTGAAGCAACAACCACACAGACTGGCAGAGAGACTACACCATTCCCTAAGCTTGATTCAAGCTCACACAGAAAGGCGCTTAATACGTCAGCTAGGGTTGATAAATGGCTGATGGAGAACGCTGTTGCAGAGGCAGAGTCAAGAGGTGATAAATTCAACCAAAGAATGTTTGAAGCTGATTTGCCATTGACCAATAAGTCTGAAAATTTACCACAGGCAAGCAAGGATTCAGCAGAACAATATTTGTTTGGTGATGAGGTTGTTCCAGTGGTCAAAAGTCCACTTAGAGATATTAATGCTAAAG
>Ga0233442_1002074_pt1 | contig 13895 bp, 13 predicted proteins | sample SI_123_September_3_FD_182789 | JGI IMG/M metagenome (GOLD analysis project Ga0233442, IMG submission 182789) | Seawater microbial communities from Saanich Inlet, British Columbia, Canada - SI_123_September2016_150_MG | ecosystem: Environmental > Aquatic > Marine > Inlet | place: Canada: British... | reverse complement strand
GAAATTTTCTTCTTAGAATCTAGAATGCCTGCAGGTATTAAGTTATCTGGAAATACATCATGAACCAATAAGATCCATTTAAAACCAAAAATTTTCTTTAGAATATACAAAATAAACAACAACAAAGCGGGGTTTGTACCAGACAGCACTACATTATCTTTTTTTACAAGCTTAGCTAAGACGCTAAAAAAACGTATCGACAAGACTACTTGACCTAAAATTCTTGTAAGCAAAGAATTTTTACCAAAGGGTGAGGATTTTATTGGAATCGCATGGCATTTTTCACACACAATGCTATTATTTTTGTCAGTTGGATAAATAACTTTTAGAGAAAAGTTATCATGTGCTAGTTTGTTAATAATTTCAGACCAATAATAACCAGTTGAATTTTGCTCCTTAAAAACAAACTCAGACACAATTATTACATCGCTCATGTTAATATTTCTTCCAAACCACTCGATTTACATAGTCAATATAACTATGAATTATTCGTATCACCTTATCTGATACGTTAGGCATAGAATAATCGTATACTTGCCTGATTAATCTAACAGAACCTCTTGGCTGGGACTCTAATATAGCCAATCCTTGCATGATTCGCTCACTTCCAAGACCGGTCATAATAACTGCAGCTTCCTCCATCCCCTCTGGCCTTTCATGTGCTTCACGTAAATTCAACGCTGGAAAATTCATAATAGAAGACTCTTCATTAATGGTGCCACTATCTGAAAGTACCGCCTTTGATGAAATTTGCAATTTATTATAATCTTTAAAGCCAAGCGGTTTTAATAACTGAATTAAACTGTGGAACTTAATACCCAGTGCATCAATACGTTTCTGAGTACGTGGATGGGTTGATACTATGATGGGCATATTATAGGCTTCTGCAATTAAATTTAACGAATCAGCTAATTTTAAAAAATTAACATCTGAGTCGATGTTCTCTTCACGATGAGCACTCACTACAAAAAATTTGTGCTTTTCTAAATTTAATTTGATAAGAACTTCTGACGCCTCGATTCCATCTCTGTAAGCATTAATTACTTCATACATTGGACTGCCAGTTTTAATAACCATGTCGGCAGGCAGGCCTTCACTCAATAAGTAGTCTCTTGCAATGCTGCTATAAGTTAAATTAATATCCGCAATATGGTCAACAATTCTTCTATTAATTTCCTCTGGCACGCGCTGATCAAAACAGCGATTACCTGCCTCCATATGGAATGTCGGTATTTTTCTACGCTTGGCAGGTAAGAGTGCCATGCAACTATTAGTATCACCTAGAACAAGCATAGCTTCAGGCTGAATCTCTTCTAAAACTTTATCGACTTTAATGATTACATTACCAATAGTTTCAGCACCAGTTGCGCCAGCAGCTCCTAGAAAATAATCTGGTTTTCTAATGCCTAGATCATCGAAGAAAATTTCATTTAATTCATAATCATAGTTTTGACCCGTATGAATTAATATGTGTTCACAATGTTCATCAAGCTTCTTAATAATGCATGCAAGTCGTATAATTTCTGGACGAGTTCCAACCACTGTTGCTATTTTTAATTTTTTCATATCTTATTTACCCCTATACTTTATGAGTTATGGTATCAGGATTATCAGGATTAAAAATTTCATTGGCCCAAAGCATGGCAATCATATCCTTTGTACCAATATTGGTAATGTCATGTGACCACCCGGGCACCGTTTCAACAATTTTTAACTTTTTACTGGTTGTGATAATTTCATGTGTTTCACCTGAAGCTACATGTCTAAAACCAAATCTCGCTTCTCCTTGTACAACCAAGAACTTTTCAGTTTTGGAATGATGATAATGACCACCCCTGGTTATACCTGGGCCCGCAGTGAAAAATGAAAACTGGCCACTATCTTTTGTTTTCAGCATCTCTGCAAACATTCCACGCTCATCACCATATGAAGGTATTGAATATGCAAACTGCGCAGGAGAAAGATAACTAAGATACGTTGAATACAGTTTACGAACAATGCCACTACCAACTTTTTCAGTAATAAGAGAATCTCGACTTTCTTTAAAGTTTTGAATTTGAGTAGATAAATCGCCTAATTTAATTTTATACTCTGGCTGCACTGATGGTACTTTTTCACCACCCCTCTCCCCTTGTATTACCTTAACAAACTCTTCAATAACGTCGTCTATATAAACCAAACTCAATTCAAAAGACGGATCATTGACTTGTATAGGAAGGTCATGACTTATATTATGACAAAATGTAGCAACTACAGAGTTATAATTAGGTTTACACCACTTTCCAAATACGCCCGGAAGGCGGTAAATGTATGAAGAATTTCCAGTGTCATTCGTAAGATTTTTGATGGATATTTCAGCACTAAGTTTACTTTTTCCGTATAGATTATCATGCTCTGCTTGCATAGAAGAGGCTAAGATAATTGGAATATTTTTTTCTATTAAACGAATTTCATCACAAATTAATGAGGTCAATCCAGAGTTTACTACTTCAAAATCATTTTCATCTTCAGGTCTATTCTCTCCTGCTAAATGAATTACAAAATCTGACTTTTTAATTAATTCTTGCAAATCCTTGGTCGAATCTTTGCGAGTGAACACCTCAGAAGAAATGCCTAATTCATTCAATCGAATAATTAAGTTCTTTCCAATAAAGCCATTTGATCCTGTGACTAATATATTCATATTACTCTTCAGGATCAATAATCTCACCTCTAGAGGCGGCTTGAATAAATCTTAGTTTATTTAGAAGTAACTTCATACCCTTAACATCCAATCGCACGGTATTATCTGAATTATACTCATCTGCATTGGTGATACTCTCTTCTCCTAGATCTACATATTTGGCATAATTTAAATCTCTTAAGTCTGGAGGAATCCTATAATAATCACCCATATCTAAAGCGCACGCCATTTCTTCTCTAGACAGTAGGGACTCATATCTCTTTTCACCGTGCCTTGTACCAATAACCCGAGTCGGGTAATCAGGCTTACCCATTAATTCACATAATGCCTGTGTCATATCGCCGACTGTTGCTGCTGGCGCTTTTTGCACAAAAATATCTCCAGGCTTGCCATTATTAAAAGCAAATAAAACAAGATCTACCGCATCATCTAGAGTCATCATAAATCGAGTCATATTTGGGTCAGTTAATGTTAATTCTTTATTTTCATAGATAAGCTCCACAAATAAAGGAATGACTGAGCCCCTAGATGCCATAACATTACCATACCGAGTGCCACAAATGACCGTGGAATCACCGCCCTGTCGAGACTTGGCAACAATAACTTTTTCCATCATTGCTTTAGATATACCCATGGCATTAATTGGATAAACTGCCTTATCTGTACTAAGACAAATAACCCGCTTAACATTTGCATTAATCGCAGCAGTCAATACATTTTCAGTACCTATAATATTAGTCTTTACTGCTTCAATTGGATGAAACTCGCATGATGGAACCTGTTTAAGAGCGGCAGAATGAAATATATAGTCCACACCTCTAACTGCATTCATTATTGATTCATAATCCCTAACATCTCCAATATAGAATTTAAGACGATCATCGGCATATTTACGCCTCATATCATCTTGCTTCTTCTCATCTCGACTAAAAATTCGTATCTCTTTTATATCTAGATTTAGAAATCTACGCAATACGGCGTTTCCAAATGAACCGGTTCCTCCAGTAATCAACAGGACTTTGTTATTAAACATACACTACCTTTAGTAAAATTAAAAAATATGACTTATTTTTTTTTGAAAACACCAACAAAAGATTCTCCTTTTTTCCATCTAAATGCTCCAAAAAATACTAAGAAAAACCAGTTAATTAACCCTAGAGGGAGTTTATTCATTAATGGTATGCCTGTAAAAAAAGTGGACCCAGAAAATTTCACCTCAAAACCATTATTGGTTATCAAATCCTCCCATTCTTTTGCGCCCTTTAAAGAAACATGGTCTTCTCTATAGCCATGCCATTTTTCTTTCATTATCTTCGCCCCCATACCGTCAAGGTTAGGGGTTGTGACAATAAAAATACCACCAGCATTTAAATGAGACTCAACTTGAGACAACATCGCTTCTGGATTGTATAAGTGTTCTATCACTTGGAATGAAACAATTACATCATATTTATTCGGATGAAGGTCAAAATTTTCGGCATTTCCTTGAATGCAATTTGCAAAAGGGGCTCTTTTTCTGGTAATCGACAGAAGCCTTTCATCGTACTCAATTCCACTTAATGAAACTCTAGGAAAATTTTTCTTACATGAAAGCATAAAAAATCCAGACCCTGTTCCAATCTCTAAAAGTGAATTAAAATTTCTAATATCTGCGTATTTTTTTATCATTTTTATCGCAAAAACATATGTTAGCCTGCGTTTAAACGTATGCAGTATCGAGCTACTTTCAATATATGGTGAAGGCTGATTTATATCAACGGAGACTTTTGACATTATTTATCCTTATTATTTTCAATTAAAAAAAACATAAACTCATCAGAAGAAGATTTATAAAAAAAATGTTGTAGAAAAAATTTTCTGCAATTTTTTGAATATCTTGAAAAATTATCCAATATAAGGTCTATTGATCGCACTATATCCTTTGTATTATAATTCCCAATAACCTCTTCACCTGTCACAGTATTAATAAAATGCTCGCTTCGATTTTTATCTGAGATTATTACTGGAGTTCCAAACATATACGATTTAGGTAAAATTCCACTCTGCATTGACCTCCTATAAACGTTCCACACTACTACGCTTTGCTCAAAATAACTATTAATTTCTGAATTGCTCATGCTATTTCCAGAAACAATAATAACTTTTTTTTCATTTACAAATTTTTCTAATTGATCAGCAATTGCACCATCCAAAATACTGCGTGTAGCAATTAAAAATCTATACTCTGGATACAATCCCTTGCTTAACGCATAAAGGATAAACTCTATATACTTATCAAATGCATGGTCTTCAGCAATAGTGCCAATATAGGAGATATATTTCCTCTCGGAAAGGTGTGGAATAACTTCAGACTCATCATCAAATATCAGTGGAATTTTGGTATATTTCCCAGAAAAGTTATATCGAGATTTGAATGTTTTTAATGCTTTATCCGAAGGGAGTATTATTTTATGCGCGCATTGAACCATTAAATAATTAACAAATGAAATGACAACTATTCTTAATGTTTTTAAAATTCCAAATCCAGAATTTAAATAGGCTCTAATTGAATCGAACGGCTCATGCAGCACATAAATTATCTGGCTTTTCGATGTTAGTCTCAAATACACCATTTCAATCAATGCCTTAAGGCTTGGGAAACATACAAGATAAATATCATCTTTCAAAATATCAATTATATTAAACTTTGGTATTTTAAATTTTTCATCATCTTTGATAAATTCATCAAATCTATCATTCCAGTAAAATCCTGCTATTAAACCTGCATCAGAAACTAATTTATAACTTGCATAGAGATGCGAAAAATGACCTGGATTAAAATTATGTGAAACTATTACAATTTTCATTTATGATTTTTCCACTTAAATTTATACTGATCTATAAAGAATACAATAAAAAGTATAATTAACACTGCAAAAGACCACCTCGCCACAAAAAAGCTCACCAGATAGAAGCTGAAAATATACGCCACTATAATGCAATACACTGCAGAACTAATATATGGCGCTGAATTCTTTAGTAAGAAATAATGATTGATATTGGAAATTAGTCCAAAAAAAGACATAATAATGACTCCAATTATCATTCCAAAATCTACTATTATTCCACGAAAACCAGTGAATATATTAGTTGACAATCTGTTATTGTAATTATAGCTTTCCTGGTAAAGGCCAATCGGCATTTCTTGACCGTACCCAAATTGACTCAATATTCCATTAAATGTATAGTGTCCATTACTTACAAAATCCTCATCATACACATTCCCATCTTTAATTTCCAAATAAACTGAGAGAAAATCAGAAAATGCATATATTTGGGCCATTGTATAATTTATAAATGTATTAAACACATAGTCAGCATTTTGCAGTATGCTTCCAGTTCCTCCTGCCTGATAAGTTCTAGAATTAATAGAAAACAAGATAACAAATATAAGCAAAAAAAGTAACACAAAACTTTTCTTTATATTGAGGCGGCTGGTTAAAAATTTCTCACCCTTATGAATTTTAACCAATAATCTTGCTGCAACAAAAAGTGTAAGAGAATAGAAAAGTATGAGCTTTCCAGACATTAAAATTACAATTAAAACTGCAGGAGCAAACGAAAGAAAGACCAATAGAGACTTTTTAAATGAGCCTGTATTTGCACGATAAATATACCCTCCTAGAGCTGATGAAGAATAGGCAAATATAAGAGATAAAGTAAAATATATATTGCCAATTATGCGTGCTTGACCACTCAATAATGCATGCTGTCCTGCACTCTGAAGCGTACTTGTAATGTCAAAATTTACATCAATCCCCTGTATGCGTAAATGTAAAATTGTAAACACGCAGGACAAAATCGAGAAACAATAAATCAATAATTTAATAAAGTAGCTATTGCCCTTTTGAGGGTGTTTGTTTTTTAACTTCGACCAATCAAAAAACAATGCAGTAGAAGAAAACGCAAGGGAGAAAATCAAAATATACACCATCCCTATCGGATTTATAGGGATAGTAAACAATAAAATGAGTGGCAAAAATGTATAAAGAAACCATATCAATGGAAACAGGGCGGCTGGATGAAAGAAGTTCTTTGTTATTTTTTTAAAAAAGAGCGACTGACTAAGCAGCATTAAACTCAATAATATTGCTATTATTTTTAATAAAAAATCCTCTCCCGTCATTAGTTAACTACCACTTTTTCTTGTTAATCGAAGTAAATATCTTGGTATTGAAGTTATAAAATTAGATATGGTTACCCCTAAAAACATCAACATATAGAAATACACTTCCGAAACAGGGTGAATTCTAATATCTAAACTTCTCATACCTTGTCGATATTTTTTTAACATGTAAATGCTATTATTTCTAGCAATAGACATGCCTGTATATGATCTTAGTGAATACTGCTTCGAAAAAGAATTAATTAAATTTTCACTATTTTCACTATCAAATATTTTTATTACTTTTATTAGTGGTTTGTGATATTCTAAATTTGATAGCGGAGAGTTTCTATTCGCCATAATTTCATTTTTTTCTCCAGATGCATTCACACCAAATGCATTCACACCATCTTCTACGCAATCAATCACCGCAATGTCAATATATTCGCCTCCATTTTCATATAGCTGCGTACAAACCAAGTAAACTTGTGAATAAATTAGATTCTTAAATTTTTTTGAATTGTATGTACTTAAATTTTCTCTTCTAAAAATTAAGCCTGAAAATAAAATCGAATCGAATACATGCGCCTTAACTCCATTCATTCCTCTTTTAATATGGAATGATTTTGTGTACTTTCGATGCATTTTCTTTGTCTTTCTGTGAAAATACGGTGTAAATGCAACGGCAATATTATTACTTTTTAAGAAAAAAATAAGCTTATCAATGCCTCCATTTAAAAACATATCATCATCAGAGATAAATAATAAATAGTCGCCAGTCGACAATGTAATTAATTTTCCTAAATTTTGATCATATCCAAGATTTTCAATATTAGAGTTAAAAATAACATTAAATTCCACTTCTTGTTTAAATTTATCTACTATTTTCTTAATGCCATCTTTTTTTGGAGAGCAGTCCTCGCTCACTACTATTTCAATGTCATTAGAGTTGATTGTGTCAATACTTTTTAAGCATCTGTATAACTCATTAACCCTATTATAAGATGTTACACATATCGATAATAATGGACCCTCCTTCACTTAACCCTCCTAATAATTATTATAGATAAAATTTGGCCAACTAAAGAAATCAATAAACTTCTAAAAATCTTAGCGCTAAATTTTAATTGACCTGAGATTATTAATGCAAAGATTAATCTTACGTTTGATCTTACAATGTCTATATTCCTGCTAAATGGATACCTTCTAAGTATTAATTTCTTTCCAAAAACTTTGTATATCTTATCTGGCTGTTCGCTAATATGATCAAATCCAGGAGTGTTGACACATCTTCCAATTTTAAAACCTTTCGCGCTGGCCCTAGAGCACATCTCGTAATCAACACCATCAACAAAATACTTTTCGTTGTGCCAACCTATACTTTTTAAATTATTTAATATAAAAAAACTTCCACTGTTAATAGTTAAATCTGAATCCAATATTTCACAGGAATCACTTTCGCTTATTCCGTCTATGCTAGTTGCTTCAAAAGTAATAGCGACATATTCATCTCTAAATCTTCTTAAGTCTTTATTAATAAATTTTTGAACAAAAGACACTGTTTTCTCACTAAAAATAGTATCTTGGTCAAAAAATAAGATATTTTTATATGAGTCATAATATGCTTGTGCACAGATTGTAGAAAGCGCAACTCCAAGCCCTAGATTCTTCCCTGCAGTAAGATAATTAACATTCGAAAACTCCCGACTATCTAGACCAATATTGCAAGTATCAGGGGAATTATCATATATGTATATCTTGTACCCTAAATCATTCAACAACCTTATGCGAGCATAAGAAGATTGCTCTGGATTGTACAAAACAAATCCAAACGCAAGGCTATTTTTTTTATCTACTACTGACAAAATAATCACTCCTCAAGTATTTTATAGATACAAATAATAATAATAATAAATCAATCAGCGATCTTAATAGCCAAGTTACTGCTGCGCCAACTATCCCATATTCACTCACAAAAAATAGTAATGACGGCATATAAAATATGAATTCTGATACATGAATAATCGCTGTCTTTTTTACACCACCAACTGCCTGAATAAACATATAAGGAACTTGAGCCAAACTATTAAATAAAATCCCCAGTGAAATTATTTTTACTACCATATGTGAATTCTCTGCAAACGAATAACCCAGCCAAAATTTTAAAGCTTCATACGAAATAATTGAAGTGAATAATAATATGGGGGCCATCACTAAAAATACAATTTTCAAACTTTTGAAAAATAATTCACGTGCTTGTACTGTATCTTTATTGAAGATATGCGTAATTCTAGGGAATATTACCGTGGTCAAAGCCGCTGGAAGAATTAAAAACTTAAGTAAAAAATCAACTGGTATCGAATAGAATGCAATAAAAGCTGCACCTACAAAAGACGGAATAATAAATCTATCAACCACAACCATCAAAGGGCTTACTATATTTGAAATTGTCATCCACATTCCAAAATGCAAGATTGGCTTGGAATCAATCTTGATTCGACTTGAAAAAATCAAACCTAAGTCAAACTTTTTGTTTAGCAATATAACGTGCATGACCACAATGACTGCCCTTGCAATAATCAACCAAACAACGATAAAAGTTAAACTAGGCCCAAAGTAGTAAATTGAAAAAGCTGGCAATAAAAAATTAGCAATTCCTAGATAAATCCTTAGAATGCTTATCTCTTTAAACTCCTCAAACCCTTCTAGAGCTCCTCTTAATCCAACTGTTAACGTGACAACTGGTATAATGATAATGGAAAGCAGTGTGGCATTGTGCACATCGTCATAGAATTCTTCCGAAACATCTAGCCAGGTAATATCGAAAATATATACTAGTAAGGACATTAATAAAGTTCCTAGAATTCCAACAAATATCATCAAGAATAGTCCAAACTTGATAATACCAACTATATGATCGACTTCCTGTTTAGCCCTCAGTTTTGCAATTTGATGTGTTAATGCCCTACCTAAACCAAAATCAAAAATTGTAAAATAGCCGATAAAAGACCAGATTAACGTTAAAAATCCCAATCTCTCTATACCTATATTTTCTAGGATATAAGGAATAGAGACTAATCCTACCAACATCGGAACTGTAGCCCCTAATATATTCCATAATATATTCTTATTTATAGTTGTTTTAATATTCACAACAATCTTTCTCAAATAACAATCCTAACGAGGATTTCCAGTTTGTAATTTTCAATCCAAATATTTGAGCTATCTTATCATTTTGCATTACAGTATTTTTTGGCCTTTGAGCAGGGGTTGGATACTGCTGTGTTGTAATAGGGTTAACTTTGCAGTCAACTTTTGCTATTTTAAATATTTCTTTAGCAAATTCATACCAACTTATCTCACCCGAATTTGAGTAATGATAAATCTGAGTCATTTGATCCTCTTCTCTAAATTCTTTGTTCTTTATAATTTCTAATATTGCACCTGCTAAATCAGTCGCATAAGTAGGAGAGCCTATTTGATCACTGACTACGTTTAACTCGTCTCGCTCCTTACCTAGTCTTAACATGGTGTTAACAAAGTTATTACCGTATTCTGAATATACCCAGCTGGTTCTAATGATAATGGCGTTAGTTGGCATAATCTCTTTTAGAGCCTGCTCTCCGGCTAACTTTGTTTCCCCGTAAACATTGATTGGATTAGCTGTATCTGTCTCTAAATATGGCTTATCACTCTCTCCATTAAAAACATAATCTGTGGAGATCTGCATTAACTTTGCTTTCTGCTCTTTGGCGATCCCAGCTAATTGTTTAACTGCTAAATGATTAATCTGGTTTGCTAGCTCCTGCTCTTCTTCTGCTTTATCTACTGCGGTATACGCTGCGCAGTTAATAATGACATCAAATTTATTGCTTCTATCGAAGTAGTGACTAATACCACTCTCACTACTCAAATCTAACTCTTCTCTTCCAACAAAGATAAATTCATTATCTTGTTGGTAGTTATTCTTACCATTGCCCGTATTAACTATCTTATGAATAGATTTACCTAATTGGCCATTTTTACCAGTAACGAGTATTTTCATGACTATCAGCTACCTAAACAAATCTTTAGCATTTGCTAAAGATGGATGGGTTTTATCTTTATCTGAGAGTTGTAACTCTTCTGTTAATAATTGCCAATCAATTTTAAGTTGGACATCATTAAAAGCAATGCCTCGATCATGCTCAGGTGCGTAGTAGTTATCTACTTTGTAAGCAAAGGTAGCGCTATCACTTAATACAATGAAGCCATGTGCAAAGCCGTGCGGAACAAATAACTGATGCTTGTTCTGTGCTGTTAGTTCTACAGACACATGCTGGCCAAATGTAGGACTAGACTTGCGTATATCAACAGCTACATCTAGAACACTACCTTCAATTACTCTGACCAGCTTAGCTTGGGTGTAAGGTGGCAGTTGATAGTGAAGGCCTCTAAGTACGCCTTTAGTGGACTTAGATTCATTATCCTGTACAAAGTTAACCTTGTATCCAATAGCCTCTTCAAATAGATCCTGTCTAAAGGTTTCTATAAAGTAACCTCTGTCATCACCATGTATAGTAGGCTCAATAAGTATTACATCTTCAATTGACTGAGGGATGAACTTCAATTGACTTCCTCTGCACGTCTTAGTAAGTATTGCCCGTATTGATTCTTAGCTAAAGGTTGGGCTAGCTCTATGAGTTGCTCTTTATTAATATAACCTTGCTCAAATGCAATCTCTTCGATACAGGCTACTTTTAAACCTTGCCTCCTCTCAATGACTTCAATAAAGGTTGCAGCTTCTAATAGACTCTCATGGGTACCTGTATCAAGCCAAGCATATCCTCTACCCATAAGTTCAACGGTTAGACGCTCTTCACTTAAATACATTTGATTAACCGTAGTAATCTCTAACTCACCTCTATCAGATGGAACAACTTCATAGGCTTTTTTAACCACATCATTCGGGTAGAAGTACAAGCCTGTTACTGCATAGTTACTCTTAGGACTGTCCGGCTTCTCTTCAATGCTAAGCGCCTTGCCAGTTTGATCAAAATCAACCACACCATAGCGTTCAGGATCATTAACATGGTAGCCAAATACTGTCGCCATGTTTTTATCTTTAGCATTACTAACAGCGTTAGCCAACATATCAGTCATACCATGACCATAATAAATATTGTCACCTAGAATCAAACAAACATCTTCATTGCCAATAAAATCTTTGCCCAAAATAAATGCTTGTGCCAAACCATCAGGACTAGGCTGTACAATATATTCAAACTTCATTCCGATATCAGAGCCATCACCCAATAACTGCTCAAACCTTGGCAGGTCTTCAGGAGTGGAAATGATAAGAACTTCTCGAATGCCAGAAAGCATCAGAATTGATAGCGGATAATAAATCATCGGCTTATCGTAAATTGGCATAAGCTGTTTTGATACGCCTTTGGTCAGAGGATAAAGGCGTGTGCCTGAGCCGCCTGCTAGAATAATTCCTTTCATGATTTAATCACTCCTAATCTTTCACCTTGATAACTGCCATCCTTAACTCGATCACACCAAACAGTATTTTCTAAATACCATTCAATGGTCTTTTTAATGCCTGTTGCAAAAGTCTCATCTGGAGTCCAATTCAACTCTTCATCAATCTTAGTGGCATCAATTGCATACCTTACATCGTGTCCCGCTCTATCACCGACATAAGTAATGAGTTGTTCGTATTTAATAATGCCGTCAAGTTTACTTGGCACCAACTCATCCAGGATACTGCAAACAGCCTTAACAACCTCAATGTTTTGCAATTCGTTATGTCCACCAATATTATAAGTTTCGCTAATCTCGCCAGTCAGTGCAACATGAAGTAATGCTCTTGCATGATCGTCAACATACAGCCAATCACGTATTTGTTTACCATTGCCATAGATTGGCAAATCTTTACCTTCTAGTGCGTTAAGGATGATGAGTGGGATAAGCTTCTCAGGGAATTGGTAAGGGCCATAATTATTAGAGCAATTTGTAATTAATGTTGGGAATTTAAAAGTTCGTTGCCATGCACGTACTAGATGATCAGAGCTTGCTTTAGCTGCAGAGTAAGGTGAGCTGGGTGCATAAGGCGTATCTTCAGTAAATAGATCATCTGTACCTTCTAAATCACCATAGACTTCATCAGTAGATACATGATGGAATCTAAAATCATCTTTCTTATCACTATCTAGATTAGACCAATAATCTCTAGCCTCTTCGAGCAATACATAAGTTCCTACGATGTTGGTTTGAATAAATTCACCAGGCCCGTCAATTGACCTATCTACATGCGATTCAGCAGCCAGATGCATCACAATGTCTGGTTGATGTTTATTGAATACACGTTTGATCTCATCCGCATCACAAATGTCTACTTGCTCGAATGTGTACCTTGTGTCACTTTCAATTGAAGTTAAAGATTCTAAATTACCTGCATAGGTAAGCTTATCGACATTAACAACGCTATGGTCAGTGTTGTTAATAATGTGGCGAATTACCGCAGAGCCGATAAATCCGGCACCGCCAGTGATTAATAACTTTATACTATTTTCTCTCATTTTATCCTTCCATAAATATCTTCAAATCTTACAATATCATCCTCACCCAAATAAGTGCCGCTCTGGACTTCGATAATTTCTAGTGACTCATTGGTTGCATTCTCTAGGCCATGGGTAACGCCTAGTGGAATATAGGTAGATTCACCTTTTTCAAGGCTGAATGTCTGCTCGCCATTAGTAACGGTTGCCGTGCCACTCACCACCACCCAATGCTCTGCGCGTTTATGATGCATTTGTAGTGAGAGCTTGGCGCTAGGTTTAACATGTAATCTTTTTACTTGGAAGTACTCACCCGATTCAATAGAATCGTACCAGCCCCAAGGGCGATAAACTTTACGATGTGCACTACTCTCACACCGACCACTGGCTTGTAAAGATTCAACAATACTCTTTACTTCTTGAGCTTTGTCTTGGGTGGCAATAAAGGTGGCATCAGGCGTGTCTATAATAATTAGATTATCTACACCTATGGCTGCGACCATATGATGATCAGCATTAATGT
>Ga0233442_1002058_pt1 | contig 13981 bp, 15 predicted proteins | sample SI_123_September_3_FD_182789 | JGI IMG/M metagenome (GOLD analysis project Ga0233442, IMG submission 182789) | Seawater microbial communities from Saanich Inlet, British Columbia, Canada - SI_123_September2016_150_MG | ecosystem: Environmental > Aquatic > Marine > Inlet | place: Canada: British... | reverse complement strand
ATCACACTCATTCGTCATAGTTCTAAATTTATGAATATTAAAAACTTTTCCTTTCAAACCTGGGCGAGACTGCTTAAAAAATATCGGAGAGCTAAGTTTTATTTTCACTACCAAGATAACCAAGAGATATATTGGTATTAAAAGTAGCAAGCTTATCAAAACTACAAATATATCAAATATACGCTTCATTTTTTTAAACCTTTGCCCTTTTAAATACCATATTTAACAACCTTTTCCCATAATAATAAGGTGTTAAAAATCCACTTGAATAGCCGTATTGAGACCTCATATCAACAGAAGAAGGAAAAATACCAGAAAAGAAATCACGCCAAGTATCATACAAGAGGCTTACAAAAATGATATATCCAATCTTAGTCCATTTGTGTGCATCAGGTTCAAAAATACCTACCCTCATCAACCAGGCTTGCATTATTTTGATTTTTAATGCATTTGGCCTAATACTCTTTAACACATCAACAGGAACATTTGTACCTAGCAAATCATGTGCCATTGACAAAGATATGTACACCGCTGTTTTTGTCTTCAATTCTAACACCATTTTTTCAAATACCTTCCAATCAATATTCTGCGTTGAAATTATACGATCAACATCTGTATGGAGTCGAAATCCAGGCGCACGAACAAAAGTATGCTTTGCAGTATGTAAAGCAACCTGCAATAGGTTGTCTTCCGGAGAAAGTAAACGGACATTTGATCCTTTAATAGGGATCGACCTATCAACTAATTCATCTGCTTTTGGCTCTTGCTTGGGTTGTATCCATCGTCCAGCAATAGGCCTCCATTGAAGTTCAAACCACAGATGCTCTCCATTGTCGAGTCGCACTGAGTATTCAGCCCCACCACCGTGTTCTGCAGCTTCAATATTATCTTCTTCAAATTCACAACGAAATTTAAGTTTATAGCCATTGTCGACAAGAACCTGATGAGCTTTTCTAAACTGACTCTTTCTAACAAGAACGTCGACATCACCCATTGGACAGGCTCCATAATATGGGTACATCCCCATAGTAATTCCACTATTCTTAAGTGCTAATAACGAAATATCATGTTCAGCCAGTAAATCAGCAGCTTTATTTAACTCGCCCATATAGAAAATAAGCTTATTTTCTATTGTTTTATACTCCTTATCCCAATGTGCCAGAAGTTTATCTTTATCAAGGCAGATGCTTAGGGCGTGCGCAACAATTGACTCCACCCTATTTAATTTAGCAGAACCATAAACAGTGCAATCACCTAGCTCAAAATAAAGCTTTCTTATTTGTTCTTTTTCCAAAAAGTCACAATGCCGTATACAGAGGCACAGCAATTGCTCCACTTTAGTTAATTTAAAATTCATAATAAAAAACTAATCCTAAAACTAACTTTATTATTTATAGCAAATCAACTCATGATGAAAGCCATGTAACGACTCCACAATATATCCATTGTCAATCATAATTTTTTGACAGTCCTTAAATAATTGCTCGCTGTGAGTAGATATTATCCAACTGACGTCTTGCAATCCAAGAGTATTAATCGCCCCAAGAAGCACTTGTTTTTCCGCACCCTCAACATCAACTTTTATAACATTTGGGCGTACTTCACACTTATTTATAAAATTATCCAAAGTAGTTGTTTCAACTATTATAGAATTTATTGGCTTAGAGTCGGCATGAGTAATATCAACCTCCTCTAAGTGGGAGTTCGCATCAACAAGTTCGATACTAAATTTTGCCTTTCCACACTTACTTGATACAGCCATTTCTTTTACAGCCACATTCTCGATTTTATTGAGCTGTAAATGCTTTTTTATCACATTGATATTTTTAGGAATTGGCTCAAACAAAAAAACCTGTCCATCCCTTCCAACACACTTGGATCCAATCAAAGTAAAATACCCTGCATTAGCTCCAATATCAATAAAAGTACCCCCTCTTTTCAGGCTTTCAATTATCCAGGTAGCTGTTTCTTGTTCATATAAACCCAACGGCATCCAAAATTGATGATCTTTATCGCAGAACCATTTAAATCCACTTATTGGTCCAAATGGAATAATTATTGTTCGACCATGACGAAATACCCATGAAAATATGTACTTAACAGTCTTCCTGATGATATTTATTTTTCCAAAAAATCTTAACTTCCAAAGCATAACTTACTCCTTATAAATAAAATAAAGACCAACCAAGACGGCTAGTCACTTTCTGTTTTTTACTCATTGATTTAATAATGGCAAAAGGCTAGCTACCAATGATTTTGCGCACACCTCTCGCGAATAACTTTCTTTTGCTGATGTTCTAGCACGCCCCTTAAATCCATTCAATACTTCTATATTATTCGCCAAATCTCTAATAACTTCAGCCAATTTTATTGGATTTTTTGGCTCCACAATCACACCACATCTAGAGTTTTGAACAATTTCAGACATGTCACTTCTACCTTTACAAATGCCAACTACTGCAGCACCCACAGCCATATAATAAAACATTTTACTGGGTATCATAAGCCCCTCCGCACCTTCATCTAATGCCACCAGAGCAATATCTGCTAACGCCATAGTATAAGGCAATCTCTCTTCAGGTTGAAATGGCAGAACCTGAAGATTACTTAAATCATTATCCTTTTGAAAATCAACAGCATCTTGCCACTTTTCACCTTCACCAATTAATAAAAATGCAATATTTTTCTCATTTTTTAAGATCTTAGCAGCTTGAAGAATGCTATCGATGTCATGACTGATACCCATATTCCCTGAATACAGGATTGTAATCTTACTCTCTTGGCCAAGCTCGCTACTTAACGGGTTGTCATTCTTGTCAATCGGTTTAATTTTATTAGTATCAGCCCATGGAGGAATAACGCCGACATAGTCTAACTTAGTTCTTTCGACATTAAACTGTTTAGTCAAATTCTTTGCCATTATACTTCCTATTGTATATACAGCGATCGACCTACTCCACACTCTTTGATTCATCGATCTCCATAATTTAGCAACAAATGAGTTTTTACTCAATACACCAAAACTGATCAAAATATCTGGATGAATATCATACACCAATACTACATAACGAGTCCTTTTAACAAGATTAACAAGTAAAACAAAAAAACCTAAAAAAGGAGGATTGGATACAATGAAAATTACTGTATTGCTATCAGTTTTCAACATTTTCCAGAATGCAAATAGAGAATAATTAATCCAAGAAAGTACTCTAAATAACTTTGATCGTCTATTGTAAGCTGGCGCCTTAGAGATTATTAGTTTACTAGTAGCACTTCCTATCGCTAAAGTATCCGGATGACCTGTTAAAAGTGTACTGTTACCAGGCATTTCTAACGCTAAGTCTTCTGCCAACTCTCTAAATAATGGGCCGGCCATTTGATTTAGAAAAAGAATTTTAGTTGCCTTTGGCATATTAATTTTTAATATGCTCAATTAATATCTTTTGAATTACTACAAGTTCGGCTAAATAAGTAGATAAAGTCCTAGATTTCGCTTGTATTGACTCTACTGATATTTCACTCATTCTCAAAAAGAGATCCTCTAGGAAGAATATAGAAAAATAATAACTTTTTTTATCATCCAATGATTGGCCGGTCCACCTTAGATAGCCTTTCATGTTGCTCAGTTCATTGATTTTTTTATTAAGGCGTACACCCAATCCAGACGGAAAGCGACACTCAAGATCAAAAACCAAGGCGTCATAAAAAATAGAGCGCTGACCTGAATACTCCCAGTCAATTATCCAAAAATCATCTTTCGAACACAATATGTTTCCAGGTTGAAAATCTCCATGTGTGCTCACTAAATCAATATTTATATCGCTAGAATAATTGCCAAATAACAACTCTACTTCACTAGCAAAATTACTGATAATATCTTTTTCTTCATCTGACAATGAAGAAAAAGAAGCGTCCAACATGGATAGAATATTATTGCACAACTGTGGCACATAACCTATCATAGGCGCGTTAACAACAGTTTTTTGATAAAGTTTTGATAATTGGTTTTGCGCCCCAACAATCACTTTCTCTTTTAAATCTACTGATGATAGTCGGTTCCATGGCAGTCCCACTACTCTCCGTTCTTCATACCAGCCATTTTTTTGTTGAATCACCTCGGGTGCCTTTAGCCACGCATGTTCCAATCTAATATTTGCATCTGATTCAATGAATTTATTATTAAATCCAGACTTTAAAAAAACAAAGCAACGATTTTTATCTAAATCAATAACCCTAATACTATGATTCCCAGGTATAAAAACCCATCTTTCTTTGGCGTTAACAGGCATTGAAATCAATATTGATTCTGAAGATGTAATTGTTTCTAATGGCCATCTAATAGCCAAAAAAGTATAAGCAGATTGTAAAATCCGTCGATAGGCTTTAGGATGGTATTTAAACTCGCTAACTAAATCTACCAAGTCTTTACGATTTATTTTTGATGGGTATACAATATTCAAGTAATCATTGATAATATATTCAATATTCACCTCGTTACTATGAGGATATTTTTCTTGAAAAAATCGTGAAATAGATTTTTGGAAAATTTCCAAAAAATTCTCTCTTTTTCGAAGTAGCTGAATTCTCAAAATAACTCCTTAAATTTCTCCCTAATCTCTATTTGCACACTTTCAATAGATTTTTGACAATCAATTTTATGATATTTAGCAGAAGGAAAAATGGATTCATTAAGATAAGACTGCAATCTAAAACTCAAGGTTTCCGGGGTATCAGGGAAAGGCTCACCTTTCATTTTTGACCTAGTCAAACTTACATCTACCGGGATATATAATAAAAATGAAAGACTAGGCTTGGGTAAAGACCAAACTAACAACCTCCAAAAGACAGAATTCGGATTAAAAATATTAGGAAAATTCCTTCTAAAATCAATTTCAGTATCCTCTATATATCGATCGCAAATTACAACAAACCCAAATAAACTCAATATTCGCACATAAAGCCCATAAAATAAAAATAAATCCAATATAGCAATTGTAAGCCATGTTTTAGATATAGACTTTCTCTTCAACATTTTATCTCTAGATTGACTTATACCAGCTTGAGGAATTTTTTTTGTCAATAATACGCGCAATATTTTTTTTAAAGAGGAAAATAACGGTGTATAACCTCCCCTACCCCAGACAACCTTAATCTTATACTGATTACTCTCAAGATAATTTGATATCATTTCAATTTGAGTACTCTTTCCAGAGCCATCCGTGCCACTAAATACAATAATCATGAGTGATTCAACAAATCATCATAAATCTGAACCAATGCATCGCCCCTTGACTCAATAGACAAATATTTAAAAACATACTTTTGACCCTTTTGACCCGCCTCTTCTGCAATAGAGGGGTGTTTAACATACCTTAAGATAGCATCACTAAACTGATCAAATTTCCTCGGATTGATTACAATGCCACCACCAGAATCAACAAGATCCGACAGACCGCCCAGATTAGAGGCAACTACTGGCGTACCTAATGCCATAGACTCTGCTGCAACCATAGAAAATGTCTCGCCACACTGTGAAGGGACAACTGTACAAATAACACCACTTAATATCTTAAGTGTTTTTTCTCTACTCTGCTTCCCCCAAAATATAACATTTTCATATCTATTTTTTTGGCAAAAATACCTCAGATTGAGTAGTTCAGGGCCATTACCAATAATATGAAATGGTTGATGTATGGTTGAAATTAAATATTTTAGAACATCTGAACCTTTTGCCACTGAGACTCGGCCAGCAAAAGCCACTCCAGATCGATCTGTCCATGGTTTTATATATTCAGCACGTCTCATTTGATCAATATCAATTCCATTATTGTTAACCACCACCCTATCCTCAGGAAACCTAGATTGAATATGCTTATTACGAACAAAACTAGACACTGCAACAAATCGTCCCACCATGCCAAACAATTGTCCACTAAAACGTGCATAAAAATTAACAAGAAAAAGTAAAAAAGCTGGAAGTCTGCCACGACCACACCCTCTCAACACGCCCTTCCAGCCATAACTTCCGACACAGTCATCACAATACTTACCATTCCTATAGAAACCACCTTCAACACATAACCAACGCTCATTATGCAATGTTTGAACAACGGGAATTTTATTTTTCTTTGCCGCCATGAGTGTTGAAATACTGAGATAAGGCGTAATTGTGTGAAAATGAATAATATCTGGTTTAAATTCTTCGATCGATCTCACAACTTTACGATAATTTCTCCAAGACCACAGTATATTAAAAACACTGAGTATTAATAAAGCCCCAGAATAAGTTTTAGCTTTGATCAAATCAACTTGAACAGTATGTCTCTTTTCAAGCTGACTTTTCTCACTAGAAATAACCGATAATTCGCCAGAAGGATACTCTAATGAGATTGTGCCTTGAATGATTAATATTCTCATGTCTAATTTTATAGCCTTATTATAGTTATCAAATGACTAGATAAGTCCAGATAATCTACCTATTATTGAATATATTCAACAGTTACATTGCAATTCTTAGATAAAAATTTCTGATCATTTGATATTACAGTTTTTTCACCAGAAGGTAAATTATTATTCGTCCCACTTTGGATTATTAAAATATTTAGATTAATCTTTACTCTCAAAATTGCCTTATTTCTACATGCTTACTGTCCAACGATCGGGGTAAGAAATCGTTCAATAATTTGGCTTACATATCTCCCCAACTACATGCAGATGGTATTATTTCATCAGTTCGGCCAGTTATCCGATAAGCAACCAATCCTAACCACTCTTTAATTCCAACATCTAAATCATTCAAATGACTTGTAAATGAAAAATTAATATTAAACAGCCCTTCTTTTGAAGTTTTATAGTCAACAGGATAAGGAATCACTGGCCACCCCGCTACACAGAAAACTCCGACAGATCTAGGCATGTGCCAAGCTGTAGTTATTAAAATCCAGTTTTCTCCATTCTCAGGTTGGAGTAAATTTTGACTCAAAACAGCACTCTCCACTGTATTGCGAGACTCCCTTTCAAACAGTACACGATCCACAGAAAATCCCTGTTCCATCATCATTCTACGCGCAGCATCTGCTCCTTTGAACTGCTGGTGGATTAAACTACTCGAACCACCTGTATAAAGTAATTTAGCATTCGGATAAAGCCGAGCCAACATCATGAAAGCCAACTCACGATCCACTTGTCCATTTACTTGAGTTTGATTTCTTACAACAGTAGACTTCGCTCCTACTCCTCCACTAAGAATTATTATACCATCCACCTGTTTTGGCAATATTGGGTTTATTGGAAAATGAGACTCCAGCGGATACAATAACCACGAACCTACGGAAAAAAATGCTACTACTGTCATTGCTAGCACTAAAGCTGTAAGAATAAATCTAGCAATAATAACTTTTCCCAGCCATAGTAGAAGAACAGAAATAAAAAATAATAAAAAAAATACGTTACCAGGGTTAAACGCTAACCAAAATATTTTTGAAAGATAGAAAAAAATATCCAAAATATTGTCACCTATTCAGAGTTTTTTTACTTAATAAATATTTTTCTTTTACTTTATGTAATATTACTATAAATAAAAAGAACAATGGAAAAAGTTGTGGACGCACCAATGCATTAGCGTGGAAAGTGGAAATAAAATAAGCTAAAACTATAGCAGAACTTGTACGATACTGCACATTGTATTTTATATTTTTTACTAAGTTTTTATTTGAAAATATAAAATATATAAATAATAGAATTGGGACAAGTCCAAATACTGTAGCTAATTGTATAAAAAACAGATCATCTTCTAATAATGGGTGGAAAGTCGAGCCTTTATCCAGCATACCAGCATAATTATAACCACTACCAATTATAATATTATATAACCTGCTTAAATCCAAGATTTCAACTCTGTTTATAATAATATCAAATGCTTTAAGAAACCTTTCTAAGTTTACCAAGCCACCAAAGCCAGGTAATAAAATTAGAGTTATATTAACCAAAAACACGCTTATAACAGAAAAATTAAACAATTTAATTATTGAAATTTTCTTTATAAATAAATATCCTATTAGAAATGAAAACCATGCCGTTCTAGCTCCAGTAAGCGTTAAGACAATGATATTAATAAGAAATAATACTTTTGAATATTTAGAGTATTTTGTTTTAAATAGTGCCATTGATGACAATGCACCTATTGCAATCATTAAGCCTGTGGAATTATTATGTGAAAGGGGGCCTGCTAATCTAAAAATCCTCATTATGGCTAACATTTGTCTCGCCTATTCTACCTGTAATTTCCCTCATACCATCTGTATAGTTAAAATGTCCTGTCATAAGTATACTTTTACTAATAAACTCTCCAAAATAAATAATAGACACGAAAGAAGCGATTATTGCAACCATTAAAAAAATTTTATCTATATCTTTTCTTAAAATAAATTTTGAATAAAATAATAATAATGAAGCCGGAAGTAGATAGTCTTTAATACCATAACCCACCCCGTGAAACCCTCCTCTAAAAAATGTAATAAATAACAAAATTACACAATATATAAAAATAATGACATATATCGCCTTATAATTTTTATAAGCATGCTTATTTATCAAAAAGTCAACAAGTCCTACTAAAGAAAAAACAGATAAAAGACCAACTTGAAGTCCAATAATATAATTATCCCAGCCCCATTGAAATCTTAAAAAATAATATAACACTGTCAGAAAAATAAAAGTAAATATCACTAGGTTTTTTACCATTTTCCAAGCAACTCCTTAACTTCATTTTTTATTGCATATAGTAGTATTTGGGGATATGATTTAAGTTTTAATATTTTTTTTTCTATTAATACGGAACTTATAGAAATAACATTTCGCTTTAATATACTATTTGCGTTAATATGTTTCACTGTTATCATTAACATCTAACACTCATATAGAAAAGAATGAGTAATATTCTCCAACATTTTGAAAAGGTTTAGCATTTACTCCATTTTTAAAATGAGCCACTCCTTTTGGTGTATTTGCATTTATACCACCTAAATCAAACCAAGAGAGTCTCGCCTTCTTTGCATCTTCTATACTCTTCCAAATTAATAAATAATTTGCTTGTTGCTCCCTTCCTACTTCATTAGACCAGCCAATCAAATATGTAGCTGTATCCCCTGTATAGGCAATAAAAACAAAGCCACTGACTTGAGTGTTGTCACTGTCTAAAGTTAGGTACACCCTTATTTGGAAAAAATTACTACTCATATCAAGCATACTGTACAACAAACAACTAGAGATTCCATCAAATTTTTTTATTTTCTGAAAATTCTCATAAATCGAAACTAGTTCTCTAATTTTATCTTTGTCCGTTACTTCTATTAGGTTGACACCCGATTTTTGTCCTTTACGTAATAAATTTCTCCATTTTTTCTTTAAATTCATAAATAAAAAATCAATATCACTACCTATCAAGGGTAGCTTCGAACTTCCCCATGCTATTTTTTTATGATTTTTTTTATATCCAGCATCTTCCAGAAGAGCTGTAGTAATATCTGTATTTACTAACTCAGGGGCGTATGAAATATACCACCAGCGTCTTTTTAATGCGTATTTTTTAATTGCGAACAATATGCAATAAATTTCAGTTTCATTAAGTGGCTCGTCAATTAAATCATGAAACAGCACAGGACCCCGATTAATCCGAACTACGCCACCAATAAGCGGCAATTCTTTTGCAAGTACTTGTAGTAATCCACGCTCTACACCGAAATTATCCAATAACAAAAATCTAAATGGCTTCCACCCTTGGTGTTTCTTTGCTTCACCATACTCCCAGCTTTGCATTAAATTAGAAAACTTAGTCTGTGGCCAGTAAAGATCCCAAGAATTTCTATTAACCTCTTTTAATGACCATAGAATTTTATTATTTTTCATTCAAAACTTTTTTGATTAATTTTAAATATTTATTTATTTCTATCTGCTCATGCAAAAAGAAAAATATATTAACCTTGACTCGATCAACATCTGACTTATAGTTTCTTGATAATACCTTAAGTTCAAAAGGCAGATCGGGCCACATCATTACAGGACAGTTACAAGATCTAAATTTCAAAAATAAGTTACTGGCAATAGCTTCAGATTCGCATCGCATTCCCAGAACATAAGGGACATTATTTTCTCCAAAATTAGACATTAATTCCCATTTATCAAATAATCTAAGAGTATTTAATAACATATCTTTATTTTTCATTCTCTTATTCGATAAATCATGTATGTTAATACTTTTAATTTTTAATAAATCAATTTCTATAGAATTTGGTGTTAAAAATTTAGATAAGTTCGATTGTGAATTCCACTTAACACTCCAGTCGCACCCCTTTATTTTTACATTAGATAATATATGCCTTTTAACCAGTCTTTTCAAATACCATAGAAAAGGAAAGCTTTCTTCACGATACAAGGCATTTATAGTTAATTTTTTTTTTGAAAATACGATACCCGCATGATTAACAGGAAAGTACTTGTGGGGTGAAAAAAATATATAATCTCCTAGCCACATGCCATGGATAGAAGGGTGTATGACATGAGCACAATCCTCCACCATTACCATATTATGCTTATCGCATAATTCTCTACTATCTCTTTGACTCGAAACACAGCCAAAATAATGCACGTGTAGAAATATATCAGACTGTTTGTCACACAAAAGTTGCTCTATATGTTCATAATTTGGGGTTAGATCATCATATAAGTTGTAAAAAATAAAATTAACACCGGCTCCCCTTAAATATCTAAGCGATTGCCCACAAAAATATGCGGGCAACATTAAATACACGTCCTTGGTATCCTTGGAAAGTTGATTGCAAATGTTTAAAAGTGACTCTGCTCCGCTACAAAACCAAGGAGACTTGACATATTTTTCGATCTTCCAATCGGCATGATCAGTTTTTCTGCTGTTGGCTAAATGCAAAAGGTCAGAAATTCTTGGTAAGGGGATAGGGTGCATTATTAATTTAGTTTTTTATAAAATTTTTGAAATGCAAATTTTATTGTTTTTTTGTGTTTCCAATCAAAATGACCGTCAATTATCAACTCTATCAGCCACAAAGGATCTCCGGGAACTATATTTTGTCGAAATAAAAAATAATTGTCAGGGCTTTTATTGACACTTCCTCTAACATTTGAAAACACATAATCAAAACGATTTTTTGATAATTCAAACGCTTTAACGCTTATTGAGTCAGGACTGCCAAATGGAAAAGCAAATATACGCACTCTATTCTTTATTTTTTCCTCCAATCTATCGGCTGATACTTGTATTTCATCCTGTAATAAGTCAAAATTATCAATTTTTGATAGCATTTTATGTGTTGCAGTATGCGCTCCAATTGTATGGCCATTACTAGCTAACCAATCAACATCACTCCATGACATAGCCATATTATCTTGCGCTTTTTCTTGACTGATTTTCGAACTTGGGTAAAAGTTTTTTTGAGAAAATATAAAAGAATCTGTTTTATTCAAACCCACAAACTTCTCAGTAATAAAAAACACTGCTTTTATATTATATTTTTTTAATACACTTTCTGCAACGACCCTATTTGAGCGAAACCCGTCATCAAATGTCAAAAGCACTCCATTATTAACATTTTTTTCCTTTGCAAGAAAATCATTAGGATTTATAAAACCGTATTTTTTATCGATAAAATCAATAAAATTCTCAAACCATTTAAATTGTGTTTCTGAAATATTATGTAAAGTAACAATGCAAAATTCTGGCTTTTTCTTAAAAAAAAATGACCTTATTTTCAGTACGCTTGCAGCAATTATTCTTACATTTATAAATTTCATTTAGACCCACTAATCCCTTTAATTTCAGTCTTAAGAATATATACAAATAATGCTGGGTATTTGAATAAACTTGACACACTAAGATGCGATCTATAAAAAAACCTCCTTTCTTTTAACCATCTTCCGAGCAAGAGATCTGAAGTGTTATTTTCATGTTGTCTAGAATATTCCACAACTTCATTTAACAAAGTAATCGAATGCCCCATAGATAATCGAACCCATAGATCATAATCACCTAAAAGTTGATAATAAGGATTAAATCTATATTTTCTTAGCACTGAATTTTTAATCAAAACACAGCCTATAGATATTGGGTTACTCTTAAACAAGTCATTTGTAGTGCAGATCTCAGAAAATTTATCAAAATTGGTTACAGGCTTTAATGGTACCTTATAATTTAAACCAAATGTATGGTACCTTCCAAAAACTATATCATGTCCATCCATAGCCAATACAATTTGCTTTTCTAATTTATCCTCAAGCCAAATATCATCACAATCAAGAAATCCAATATATTCTCCATTACATTTATCTATGGCTATATTTCTAGCTGCATAAAGCGGTATGTTTTTTCTAGTTCTGTAATACTTGATTCTTTCATCTTTATATGACTCTGCTATTTCAGCACTATTATCTATCGAACAATTATCTATAAATATAATTTCCCAATTTTTATAGGTTTGATTAATAATGCTATCGATCGCCTCTCGAAGGTATTTCTCCCCATTGAAGCAATTCATCAGGACGCTAACTAGAGGTGCACTATCCATTACTAATTTTTTACCCATTTAATGGTTTCTAAAAGACCTTGTCTTAAGCTAACACTAGACTTCCATCCTAAAATCTCTTTGGCTTTAGTAGTGTCACCATAAAGCGCCATATTTTCACCATTTCTATAGGCAACCTGACCAAACTGTGGCTCTCCAGAACCAATTATATCTACAATTGTATTGATCATTTTCTTAATAGAGATTGGCTTTCCTGACGCTATATTGATCACTTCTCCATGCGCACTACGATTATCCAAAGCAGCGAAGACTGCTTGAATAAAATCATCAATAAAGCAAAAATCTCTTAATTGCTCACCTTTTGAAACCGGAAACTCCTGACGACTTGTGCACCCTTTAATAATTTGAGGGATAAACCTTTCTTCACTTTGACCAGGGCCATATACAAGAAACGGCCTCAAGATAACTGCGGGAAACATTTCTGTTCTATACAAGGTTTGTAGGAAATGGGTTGATGTAACTTTGGCGCAAGAATACGGGGAAATGGGGGCTTCTCTTTGGGTTTCAATTTGAGGTGCCGAATTATCACCATATTCATCACTACTACCAATTTGTACAAACCCTTTTATCTTAGACTTATCCAAACAATCAACTAGGTTCCTAACACCATTAAAATGCACATCATAAATCCTATCTCCGCCATTTGAATAGTTTGCATGATCTATGTAGCCACCTAAATTGATTACGTAATGAATATTTCTTTTATTTATATGATTGAATAAGTCTTTTTTTACTGTTATATTTGAAGATATATACTCGACATTCTTAACCCTACTAGATAAGGACGGTATATTTTTTGATATCACCAATACGGAAAATCCTCGGCCTACAGCTTCTTTTACTGCATGCGATCCAATAAACCCTGTTCCACCAATTATTAGTAAATTTTTGTTACCAGTCATAAATTATCTTATCCAAATCAATACTTTCACTTTCACTCGGATCATGCTCGATCGAGGCTATATTTAGTAAGATATTTTTTTCGTCCAGCCCTCTAAAAGCCAGCCAAAAACCTGGACTAATTGTAAGCCTTTGATAATTATCTTGTGATATCGTCACATTAAAAAAATTGTGATTTTTATCATTATAAATAACAAACTCCATCTTTCCAACTGGCACAACTAGGTTTAAAGTCATTTCAGTATGCTTCTTCCAGCCTTTTATATCATTTTTATTAACTGTAGAAAAATAAGTCTCACCAAATCCATCAAAGCCAATATCACTTTTTTTCATAGCATGAAGCACACTACCCTTGGAGGTCCTTATTTGCTTAAGCGGTGTTAAAATTACACCGTCCACTCTAAACTCTTTTTATTTGCCATATACTCATATTCTAATATTTGCTCTACCGTTTTATCAAACATATTCTT
>Ga0233442_1002054_pt1 | contig 13986 bp, 18 predicted proteins | sample SI_123_September_3_FD_182789 | JGI IMG/M metagenome (GOLD analysis project Ga0233442, IMG submission 182789) | Seawater microbial communities from Saanich Inlet, British Columbia, Canada - SI_123_September2016_150_MG | ecosystem: Environmental > Aquatic > Marine > Inlet | place: Canada: British... | reverse complement strand
ATCTTCTTGATGTCATATTAATTTATAATCTTATAATTTTTATTTTCATAAAACGCGTAAAAACTATAAACAATATAATTTTAGTATTAATAAAAATTTTTATATATTGTTAATTATATATAAAATGACTGGTTCTAATGTTACAAATATTGGTGATGGTGATTCTCCTCTTCCTCATAAAATTGTTAAATTAATGCAGTTTAAAACTGCATCTTCAAGTGGTGAATTTGATAGTCTTAAAAAACTAAATGCTAAAGCTCGTGATGCTGGTTCTCAAGGAAATGTCAATGCTTATAAAATTCTTGGTCTTATTGTTGGTTAAACAAAACAATTTTTTTATGATTTATTATATCTAATAATATAATAAAATTTTAAACCTATTAAAAATTATTATAAGTAATTATACCCAATACATATAATTTTTGTACTATTAAGAACTAAAAATATATTTACCTCTTATACCTATTTTAATAAAAATATTATTTAAGTTTTATAATCTTCATATTTTATTTTTTTAATATTATAATTTTTTATTTTAATATTTACATATTTATATTTTAAAGTATATAATTTAGATGAATATAAAACATCAAAAATGTGTTATAAAACAAAAAAAGAAACAAAAAATTTAAAAGTAAAAATAAAAGATAAAGAAGAAAAAATCATGATAAAGAAATTGCATCCAGTCTTAACATATCGAATGGAAAACAATAGAATTGGATGTCTAAATCGTGATAAAAATAGTTGTTTAAATATGTTGAATATAATAGAAACCTGGAAATTAAAAAAAGAATATCCAACATATTTAAAAAGGTCAATAAGTAACGACAACCCTTTATAGTGTCAATTGTTGTTATGCGATGTATATATTAAATTATATACATCAAGCGTTTTTATATTTAGTACAATTTTAAATTGTATTGGGTATAATAGTCCATATAATACTAATAATTACAGAGAATGTGGTCAGCGTCATTGTTCTTAAACATATTTTAAAAAATTTTATACACTTTATAAATAATTATAAAATAATAATTTATAAGATGGTTTTAAAGCACGGTGGAAAAATGAAATATAAGTGTCCTCCTAAAAAGGGTGGTATGGTTTCTCCAAGTCCGCTTGGAATGTGTCCTACATTGGGTGAATTAATTGGTGAAGCAAGATATTCACCAGCTTCTTCAGGATGTAGCACAGCTGTGGGGATGGTTGGTCCTTATGGTATGAGGGTTGTAATGTAAAAAATATTATAAGAATAAAAATAAATATATAGTAAATATATATATAGATAATGAAGCCTTGTAATTGTAAATGTCGTTGTAGAACTAATATTATTTTTAGAACAAGTATCTCTGGTGTTTATTCAAGTCCTTTCTCTGCTACTACAAGATTTAAATATGTTTAAATTTTATTATAGTAAATTATAATGACACTATTTTTTGATAAATTACAAAATATTATTTTAAATAATAATATTTATAAAATTAAAAATAAATATATAGAACTTTTATCTAATCTCACAACAACTAAAAATTTAAATGATGAAGATTTTTTTGAAATTATTAATAAAATTCATAAAATTGGAGCTATTTATGTTTGTTATTATTATAAAAATGATGAAATAGAAATTATTGCTTCTGGAACAATAATTATAGAACCAAAAATTATTCATAGTGGAAAAAATGTAGGACATATTGAAGATATTGTAGTTCATCCAAAACATCAAGGAAAAGGATTATCAACAAAAATAGTAAAATATTTAAAAGACTATGGATTAGAAAATAATTGCTATAAAATTATTTTAGATTGTGATAAAAATATTAAAAAAGTTTATGAAAAAAATGATTTTTATGAAAAAGATATTCAAATGGTTTATTATAAGTAATTATTATAACATTACAAAAATTAAATGTTATTTTTATTCAAATAAAAATGTCTTATCAAAATCATCATCACCGTTATTATCAATACGTTTATATTTATGAAATTTTTGTTTATTATTATAATATAAAGATGCTGAATATAATTTAACATCTAATATATAAGAATATTTATCATATTCATTTTTTTTAATATAATCATCTCCATCTTTATAATGTTGTTCTCCTTGTTCCATTTCATAATAATAATGCCAAGAATATAATTTTAGAATATCTATTAATTCATAAGGGTTTTCTTCATGTATAATCCAACTTTCAAAATTGTTAATTAATAAATTAACATCTGGTTTTATATATACACTAATAATATTTGTATTTTTATCATATTTATATTTAATAATTTCATTATTATATAAAAGACCTTCAGTTATTGTCTCATTATGATTATTATTTAATTTTTTTATAAATAATTTTTTTAATTTATTATCCATATCTTGTAAGTTTATAGATGCACCATTGTCTTCATCGTTATCATCTTCTTCATTATAGTATTTTAAAGATGGTGTAATTTCAATCTTAATATAATTAATATCTTTTAAATTTTTTTTAAATATTTGTTTATATGTTTTAATTTTTTTTTTATCTTTTTCTTTTTCTCTTTTTGATTTACCACCTGTTTTAATTTTTTTTTTATCATTTTCTCTTTTTGATTTACCACCTGTTTTAATTAAATTTAAATATTTTAATTTATATTTAATATATTTGTTTTTATAATTCATAATTATAATTAAAATATATTAAAATTTTATAACATTTATTGATAATCCTAATAAAGAAAACTATAATATAATTAATCATATTGATGAAAAAATAATAAAGTTGTTTTTACAAGTTTAAATAAAATTCAGGACATAGAATAATTTTAGTTTTTAAATGAATTATAAATTCTTTATTTGGATCTATTTGTTATTATTATGAAAATGATGAAATAGAAATTATTGCTTCTGGAACAATAATTATAGAACCTAAAATTATTCATAGTGGAAAAAATGTAGGACATATTGAAGATATTGTAGTTCATCCAAAACATCAAGGAAAAGGATTATCAACAAAAATAGTAAAATATTTAAAAGACTATGGATTAGAAAATAATTGCTACAAAATTATTTTAGATTGTGATAAAAATATTAAAAAAGTTTATGAAAAAAATGATTTTTATGAAAAAGATATTCAAATGGTTTATTATAAGTAATTAAATACATCTAAAATAATATTTTTATATTATAATTAAGATGATATTTAAACCTATTGATGGTTATTATAATTATAGTATGAGAGAAGATGGTCAAATATTAAATGAAAATACTAATGAATTTATAAAATGGAAAATGACAGAAAAATATTATAGAGTTGGTTTATGTAAAGATGGTTATCAAAAACATTTTACTTTAGAAAGAATAATTTATGAAACATTTTATGATACTAAGTTAAATAAAAACGATACACTTATATTTATTGATGGAAATAATAAAAATTTTCATTATACAAATTTAAAACAAAATATTATTGAATTAGATAAAAATAAAGAATGGAAAGTTATAAAAGATTTTCCAGATTATAAAATTTCTAATTATGGTGATATTTTCTCTATTAAGAAAAATATAATGAAAAAATTATCTGTTAATAAAAATGGTTATTTTTTCATTCATTTATTAAATAATAAAAAAAGAAAATCATTTTTTATTCATCGCTTGGTTTATGATAATTTTAAAGGTTTATCAAATAATGATAAATTAGTTATAGACCATATTGATCGTAATAAACAAAATAATTATATTAATAATTTAAGAGAAATATTAAAAAGTGAAAATTCTAAAAATAAAACAATAACAAAACAAGAAAGAAATAAAATACATCAATATTCATTAGAAGGTGAATTTATAAAAGAATGGAGTTCATTAGGAGAAATAAAAATAAAATTAAATATTAAAAGTAATTCAATATTATCAAATTGTTGTCTTGGTAGAAAAGAAAGTGCTTATGGATTTATTTGGAAAAATACAAGAATTATTGAAAATCTTGAAGGATTTGTTAAAATTAAATCAGATGATGGAAAACAATATTCTATGTATAAAATAAATAAAGAAGGTGTTATTTTAAATAGAAATAATTTAAAAATGAGATATAATCTTTTAAGTGGTTATTGTGGTGTAGAAATAACATCTGATGATAAAATAAAAAAAGTATTTCTTATACATAGATTAGTTGCTTTAACATTTATTGATAATCCTAATGAAAAAAAATATAATATTGTTAATCATATTGATGAAAATAGAAAAAATAATAAAGTTGAAAATCTTGAATGGTGTAATAATAAACAAAATATAACTCATTCAATTGGAATAAAAGTTAATCAAATTGATATATATACTGGTGAAATTATTAAAACACATAATTCTATAAAAGAAGTTTTTACAAGTTTAAATAAAACTCACGGGAATAGAATAAGTTTAGTTTGTAAAGGAATTGAAAATTCAGCATTTGGTTATAGTTGGTCTTTTGTATAAAGTATGATGTTTTTATTTTTGGTATTATATATTTTTCAACAATACATAATATTAAATACATCCTAATCTACTGTAACGGTTTTACTAAGGTTTTTAGGTCTATCAACATTAATTCCTCTTTGAACTCCTAAATGGTATGATAATAATTGAACTACAATAACAGAAATAATACCATAAAAAGTTCTGTTATTGGGTATTTTGATATTAAATTCATTTTCATCACAATCTTCGGATATTTCAAAGACGGTTGCATTTCTTGTTTTGATTTCTTCAATAACGCTTTTAATAAAGTGATTTCTTTTTTTGTAGATGATAATAATAGGTATTTGATTATCAACTAATGTATAAACGCCGTGTTTAAAACCAGCAATATAATGTGCTTCGGCGTGAATATATGAGACTTCTTTAATTTTAAGTGAGCCTTCTAAAGCAACACCGTATAATTCTTCTTTTCCTAATAAGAAAAGGCTATTAGATTTAGTATTATTAAGAATATTAGAAATTTTATTTGAGATGCTAATAATTTTATGTTCTAAAGAGAGTGTATTAATAATATCGCTTTCTAATTCTATTAAATCATTAGTAAATTTTTGTTTTAGATTATAATCTAATTTGTTATTTAATTCGGATTTGTATATTGCTAAAGATAAACAGGCTAAAATTTGTGAGGTGCAAGATTTGGTAGAAGCAACGGCATTTTCTCTTCCACATTTAGTATAAATATTATCAATTGTTCTTCTGGATAAAAGTGAATCAACAACATTGATAATACCTAATATTTTAATTTCATTTTCATTATTTTTATATTTTCTACATACATTAACAGCTAAATCTAAATCTCTTGTTTCTCCAGATTGTGAAATTAAAACAATTAATAAATTTTCTTCAGGATTTTCAATTGAATTTAAATATGTATCATCAAAATTACTACCATCAATAACATTTACAAATTCAAAAGCATTTGTATATCTAAAATAATGAGATGCAATTAATCCAGCATAATAAGAACTTCCACAAGCAAGAATATATAAATATTTACACTTTTTAATTTTAGGAATATCTAAAGAACTTAATTTGCTATTCATTTCATTTAATAAATTCATATTTTGTTGATCGTAAATTTCTTTAATCATCCAATGATTAAATTCTTTTGGTAATATTATATCATTATCATTATTTTTATGTAATGTTAATTCTTTATAATCACCATTTATATAACATTCACCATTAATATCTAAATATCCAACAGTTTTATTTCTTAATAATATATATTTATCAACTTTATTTAAAAAACCACTTGGTTCAGAAGTTAAAATAGAAACATCATCACATTGTCCTAATAATAATGGATTTTCATTTTTCATAAAATATAATTTTTTAGGTTCATATTTATTATAAATAATGCAAGCCCATGTTCCATCTAAAAGTTTCATAGTCATTTCTAAAATTTCAGTAAATGATTTATTTTTATTATTATTATGTAAATATTCTATAATATTTACTAAAACTTCTGTATCTGTTTCAGAATAAAATTCATAATTATTTAGATATTTATCTTTTAATTCCATATAATTAGAAATAATACCATTATGGACCAATAAAAATTGTTTATTATTTGAAATATGGGGATGCGAATTTTCATCAGTTTTACCTCCGTGAGTAGCCCATCTTGTATGACTAATTCCAATTGAATAATCATTACTGATTTTACTAATTTTATTTATTTCATCTTCTAATATAAGAAAAATATCATCCTTATCTTTTTGTTCTATTAATTTTCCATCAATACCATATTTAAATAAATGTTCTAAATCATTAAGATTATTTAAATATAAACCACAAGAATCATAACCACGATTTTTTAATAAATTTACTGCAACTAATATTATATTTTTAATATCAATATCACTATTTTTATTTTTAATACATCCAAAAATACCACACATTAATATATTATAATGATAAAAAAATTTTTTAAAATAATAAAATAAGTATTTATTTAAATTATATTTTATAATATTTTAAATATGTATCAGCACATTATTTATTTGAATATTTTATGTAATAAATTTTATTCAATTAATAATCAATATCTATTAAATAAATACCGTATTAAAATAGAATTATTTAATGATTTTTTTCAAAAAAATAGTAAAGAAAATTTAATATTTAATTCATTTGAATCAGAAATTTTATTTATTTATATTATTAATATTAATAAAGATTATATTTTTAATAAATATAAATTAAACGAAATCCAACTTATAAATAAAATATTTCTTAATAATAAAATATATTATCTTACTAAATGTCATAAATATTTTGATGTTGATAATAAACAAATGCATTTACCAAATTGTAAATGTCCTATTAAAGCAAAAACTATTTCAAATGTTAAAATAAATACATTTATTAAAATATTAAAAAAACAAAATATAACAAGTTTATCCTGTTTTGATAATAATAATAGTATTATTAATTTTGAAGAAAAACAAAATTCAGAAAATCAAAATTTAAAAACTGAAAATAATAATGATATAATTATATCTAATATTAATTTAATAAATAATAATAAATTTTATCAAGCTTTAAATAAATTAAATAATATTAAAAAATTACTTAATATACCAATTGAAGAAAATTTAATTATTGAAGAAAATTTAATTATTGAAGAAAATAAATCAAATGAAGAAAATAAAACAGTTTGTGTTTCAAATAATATTATTGATGATAATAAAACCAAAGAAGAAATAATTACAAAAGAATATAAACAAGAAATATTCAATAATTTATATAATGATAATACTAAAGATAAAAATTATAATACTGAAGATATTGATAATATAAAAATAGAAATATTAAATGAAGATGATAATACAACTAAAATATTAAATGAAGATGATAATACAACTAAAATATTAAATGAAGATGATAATACAACTGAAATATTAAATGAAGATGATAATAAAAATAATTATATAAGTAGCATTGATAAAATAAATCAAAAGCATAATGATATAGATATTAATGATTATTTAAGAATGAAGGAGGAAGAAATAAGAAAAACGAAAATGTTATTATTATTAAAACAAAAAAAGAATGAAATAGAAAAAGAAATAATAGATAATAATTTGATTAATGAAATGAATGAATGTTATTTGTTAGTTAAAAATAAAAATATAAATGTTGATTTAATTAAGAGAATAATTGATTTAAAATATAAAATAAAAAAAAAGTATAAATTGGATAATGATAATAATTGTATTATTAAAATAGATGAATTACATAATTTATTAATGAATTTAAGTATAAATTTTGAAAATATTAATTATAAAAATTGTAAAAATAATTTTAAAGAAATTATAGAATATATTAAAAATATAAAATAATAATATGAAGGAGACAACTATTAAAAGAATTAAAAAAAAAGTAATAAATGATAATGGTTATAAATATTCATTTAATGATTATATAATTAAAGATGGTAAATTAATTATTGAATTTGATTTAAATCAAGAGGGTGGTAATGAAATAACAACACTTGATATGGCAGATGAATATAAAAATAATAATATAATTTTTGATATGAATAAATATATTAAACAAAAAGGTGGAAATAATAATAAAGATTTTATAATTAGTGATTATACAGAATTAGACAATATTAAATAATCCATTTATTATTATTATTAAATAAATTTAATAAAGATTTTATCAATAAACAAATAAGAACTATATAAGATATTTTTTCCAATGATTTATTATTATTTGAAAATTTATATACTGGAGAAATTATTTTATGCATAAAAGTTTCATTATTTGAAATTATTTCATCTGATGATTTATTTCTAAAATATGTTTCAAATAGTGTTAAACAACAAGTATCATCATTTAATAACCAATGTAATAATAAAAAAGAAACGAATATAACATAAAATAAAAGAAATGTTTTATTATTACTGAACGGTGTAATTAATATAAATATTATAATTATAATATGAATTATAGTAATATTAAATACAATTAAATTATTTAATAAAGCCATTATAATATAATTTAATAAACAATTTTTTTTGAATTTAATATTATAATGAATGATTATACTATTTTAGATAAATATATTAATCAAAAAGGTCAAATTATTATTTTGATTATTGGAATGATGAATTCTTTAAAATCAAAAATAAGTAAAGAACTACTTATATCATTAAATGAAAATACAAAAACTAAATTAAAATTAATTAATATGTGTAATTTTTATAAAAAAGATAAACATATTAAATTTACAGATGATAATAACACATTTAATAATTATGACATTAATAGTAATTATAATTTTAATGAACTTAATAAAACCATTAAAGAACATAAAAATGTTATAATATATGGTTCTACTATTGATATTACACAAATTGATTTTCAAATAAATTTTACTTTTTTATTAAGTTCTACAAAAACAAGAATTAAAGAATGTTTAGAAAAACAAAATATAATGCAAAATGAAGAATTAATACAAAAATATGTTAAAAAATATTATTTACCTTATTATGACAATTTAAAAGAAAAAATTAAACCAGATAAAATTGTTAATATTAAAAAAATTGATGAAACTGATAAAGAAATTATTGATAAATATACAACTGAGTTATTTGATGTTTTAAAACATTTTATTGATAATATTGTATATCAATCTTCTTAAATTATTATTTTTTTTTCTAATTCTAATTTAATCATATTAGAATACAATAAATTATAACTTTTATTATCTTCATTATCACTATTACTTGTATCATCGTTTGTATCTTGATTACTACTTGTTTCATTATCACTACTATATTGTTTATATTTATTATTTAAATAATTTATATTTAGACTATACTTATTATTAAAATAATTATCAATATCATCATCAATATCATCATCACTAATATTATTACTATTATCAAAATAATTATTAATGTCATCATCACTATTATCAAAATAATTATTAATGTCATCATCACTAATATTATTATTACTATTATCTAAATAATTATTATTATCAATACTATTATCATCATCATCACTATTATCGCTAATATCAAATGAAAGCATCATTTTATTGTTAATTATAATTTATTTAATTTAAATCAATTTTTTTATGTGTTTATAATGCTTAAATTTTATATAAAAAAAATATAAATGATACAACTAATAATATTTAATTTATGTTTATTTATGTGTATTCAACTATCAAAGTTATGTTTAAAAATTAATTATGTATTAAATTTTTTAGATAATAAAGAAAAAGAAAAGTATTATAAATATATTCAAAATAAATATAAAATATTAAATAATAATATATTTAAAAAAATATTTATTTTTCCTTTATTTATTATTTATTTATTAGTTTATAAAGAAGATGAATTAAATAAACAAAAAGAATTAGAAATTTTAGCCGATGAATTAATTGATAAAAGAAATGAAGAAATAATTGAAAGAGATATACAATTGTTGATGAAAAATAGTTATAAAAATTTAAAAATTAATTAAATAAATAATATAAAGGAAAGTTAATGATAGTATGGTTAATTTATAATAATCATCAAAATCATCCCAATGAAAAGTGGTAATATAAACTAATAGAAAAATGCTACTAAAATTAATAGTTTTATTAAATATAAAATTATTATTTAGTTCTAAATTATTAAAACATAGATATGCTATAGAAATAGATAATATACTTAAGAAAAATACAGTGGCCGAATATTTTTCATTATCTAATTCTTGATTATTATCAGTGGTTAATATTTCTGAAATTTTAGTTATTAGTAAAATAAATAATATTGATAATATTGAAATTACTGAAATATTATATATGGAATACATATTATTACTTTATAATATAATTTATATTATTTAGAAAATTCTTTTATAATAATATCATCAATATAAAGTAGAATTTCAGTAATTGTATTTGAATTAAAATTAATATTAATATATGATTCGTGTAATTTTATTTTATTATCAGTATAATTATTAAATATTTCTTGTTTATGTATATTAACATTATTATTTAATGTCATATGTGTGTAAAATATGTTTGAATAATATTCAGATATTTTTAATAAATTAGGATTTTTTTCAATAATACCAGAACCCATAAATTTAGAAGTGATTAGTAATACATAAAAAAAGGGTATTAATATTTCATCAATAATTTCTTTGAAATTTAAATTATTTTTATTACTAAAATTAATTATTTTTTCAAAGAATGGATTTATAATTTGAATAAATTTAAATAGATTATTTTTTATTTTATCTTTAATAATATTATTATTAATTCTTTCATCCATATATTTAATATTTTCGGTTAGTTTATTATAAAATTCTATAAATATAATTGGATTTATATGTTTTTTATTAATTATATAATCATTTATTGTTGAATATAAATTAATAAAATTATCTGTAATATAATATCCGTGATAAATTATATTATTTTCTTTGCAATATTTATTCATTTTACTTAAAAAAATTATACCAATTAAATAATTTATTTCGTTCAGTTCATTTTTTTTAGTAAAAATAATTATACTCTTTTTATATAATTCAATTGAATTCATAATAATTTTAAAAAATAATAAAAAAAATAATTTTATACCTAATTTTCAATTAATAATTTCAAACTATTCGAAGCTCTTGTAAGTGCCGTATATATTAATTTCTTTTTCTCACTCAAATTTTGATTTTCTAAAATATTATTAATATCAATATATACATTATTATATGTTTTTGATTGTGATAAATGAACGGTTATTGCATATGAATAATTTATTTTTGCTATAACTTCAATGATTAAATTAAACATATTCCAAATTTTTATAATTTTATTTTCAATTTCATTATGTATTTCACTTTTATTATTACTTTCTTTAATATCTTTATAACATTGTATTTTAATATCTGTTATAGTGTCTATACATTTACTTTTAATATTTTCAAAATTTTTATCATCATCATTATGTATAACGTATATTTCATAAATATTATTATCAATTTCTTCATCCATATTATTATTTATATTATTCTTAATAATTTTCATTTTATAAATTTTAAATGTTTCATCTAAATAATTATTAACAATTTCTAAATTATTAATAATAATATTATTAAGGTTATCATTTAATTTAGAAGATTTAGTTATTACAATTTTATTTAAAGTGAAATTTTCTATAATAATATCTTTAATTATAAATTGTTGAGATGATTTAAAATATACTTCTTTTTCTACATCATCTTGTTTATATATTATTTTATGAAAATCACTAAAAATAAGTATTTCATTAATTTCATATTTTTCAAGATTATCTTTTTTGAATATTTTTTTTCTCATATAATTATTGTAATAATCTTTGTTTTTATTAGTCCAACATAATATTATATTATTTTGTGATTTAAAGAATTCTTTTTTAAATTTTTCAAGCCATTTTTTTTTATTATTAAACACAACTACATTTTTTGATATGTATTCTCCTAAATTTGGAATAATATTTTCCAAATCCCATTTTTTATGAGAATTGCAAATATCCATAATTTTATTATTATTTGTTCTAATAATTTTATTTAATTTTAAATTTTCAATATCTTTTTTAAAAATATTAGATTTATTTTGATTAATTGGATTTAATTGTGATATATCACCAATATATATAACTTTAAAATTATTTGTTTTAACAATTTTTATAACTTGTTCTGTAATATCATTACATATGTCATCATTCAACATAGAACATTCATCAATTATAAGTAATCCATATTTATTCCAATTAAGTTTAGATTTTTTATTTCTTGCAAAATATTTTTCATTATTTTTATCTATTTTTTGTTTATAATCTAAAAATCTATGAATTGTAGATAAATTAACCTTTGTTTTATCAAAATTATTATTATCTTTGAATAATTTTGATTTTAATTCCTGAAGACTTGTATGTGTTGGAGTGCAAACAGAAATATTTTTATCAATAGCATTATTTAATATAATATGCTTAATAAAATGAGTAATTAAAAATGTTTTACCTGTTCCAGCACTACTATTTATTAATATTTCATTTTTATCATTATTAAGAAATTCTAATAATTTATTAAAAACAATAACTTGGTCTTCTTTTAAATCCATATCTATTTAATTATTTTATTATGTTTAATTATTCAATTTTTATAAAATATGGTAAGTGATAAGTTTAATAAATATATAAGATATTTTAGTTGTAAAACATTTAATTTTAGCTTTATGATTATTAAATTTATAAATTATAATATATTATAAATGATTGTTTTGTTAATGGCTGGTGGTTTATCTAAAAGATTTATGAAACACAGTGATACACCAAAAGTAATATATCCAATTAATGGTATTCCTATGATAATACACATAATTAATCAAGTTTTGAAATTAAATGGTGTAGAAAAAATATTTATAATTGTTAATAATGTATATTATAAGAAAATAAAAGAATGTGTTGATAATTTTATTGATAATAATATTATTGAATATATATTTCAAGATGAACCAAATGGAACCGGAGGAGCAATTAAATCATCATTAAGTTATATTAAAAAATATAATGATAATGCTTTAATAATCAGTGGTGATACGCCATATATTAAAAAAGAAACAATACATCAATTAGTTAATAAAACTAATTCAATGTTAATAACAAAATTAGATGAACCAAAACATAATGGAAGAATTATTATTAAAAATAATTCAATAACAGAAATAGTTGAATTTAAAGATTGTAATGAAGAAGAAAAAAACATTAAATATGTAAATTGTGGAATATATAATTTTGAAATTTCAAATTTATTAAAATTTATTCCATTATTAAATAATCAAAATAAAGCAAATGAATATTATTTAACTGATATTATTAAAATGATAAATAATGATAATACTATTATAAATTATTATGATTTAGAAAAAGATAAACAAATTGAAATATATAATATAAATACTATGGATGACTTAAATAAATCACTTAATATTTTAATGTTATAAATTAATATTATTTTTAATTATATAATTATATGAATTATTATATATATAGTTTAATTGGATTTTCTACTTTATACATATTTAAATATGAATTAAAAAAGATTTTAAATAATCTTCACAACATTATTTATTATAAATTTTATAGTAATATAATAATAAATAATACAAATATTGAATTAGTGAATTGTATTGAGAAATATATTATTGAAAATAATAGTAATATAAATAATTGGATAATTACATATAATGATAAAAAATTAAAATATAAACTAGGATGTGGTAAATATGTTATAAATAATATTTATTTTAATATATATGATGAATTTATTATTTTAACAACTAAAAATAATAATATTAATAATTTAAAAATTACATTGGAAAATATTATTATACCCAATACATATAATTTTTGTACTATTAAGAACTAAAAATATATTTACATCTTATAATATTTTAATAAAAATTATTATTTAAGTTTTATAATCTTCATATTTTATTTTTTTAA
>Ga0233442_1002053_pt1 | contig 13990 bp, 15 predicted proteins | sample SI_123_September_3_FD_182789 | JGI IMG/M metagenome (GOLD analysis project Ga0233442, IMG submission 182789) | Seawater microbial communities from Saanich Inlet, British Columbia, Canada - SI_123_September2016_150_MG | ecosystem: Environmental > Aquatic > Marine > Inlet | place: Canada: British... | reverse complement strand
GCGTTATCGCATTTAACTAATGCAACAGCGAAAGAGGCTGAAGATTTAAATCAAAAATTGATAGGTCATGTAGATCAAAAAAATCGTGAACTTGAATCATCGCAACTCTTTTTCCAAACAATTTTTGAAACAGCGAATGAAGGAATTTGGGTTTTAGATAAGAATTTTATTACTACTCAAGTAAATATGGGTGTGTGTAAAATATTAGGATTTACTCAAGAAGATATTGTTGGTAAACCTTTTAAAGATTTTATTGATGAAAGTTTACAAGAGAAGTTTTTTAAACAGACACAACATGGCTATCTCATTAATGAACAGTGTAATGAAATTATTTTTCGTGACTCAAATGACAAAAAATTGTATTGTTTAATAAGTATTGAATCAATTAAAAATATGAATGATAAAGAAGATGCTTATTTTGCCATGATAAGTGATATTACGCAGCGTCAAGAGAGTCAAAAAGAGCTAGTAGAACTTAATTCATTGTTGGAAGAACGTATATCTGACGAGGTACTCAAAAATCGTGAAAAAGATGCGTTAATGTTTCAGCAACTACGTCATGCTCAAATGGGAGAGATGATCTCTATGATTGCGCATCAATGGAGACAACCATTAACTGCTATTAGTACATTAACATCAGGTATGAAGTTAGATTTAGTTTTAGGAACCCCTGATTTTGATGTATATGAAAAAAGTTTAGATTATGTTGATGAACATGTACAACACTTGTCTGAAACCATTAATGATTTTAGAAACTTTTTTAACCCTAATAAAGAGTTGGAAGCAAGTGACATTCAAGAGCTAGTTGATAATGCACTCTCTATTGTCGGCGCTTCGTTAAAACAACATAGTATAGAGCTAAAGATTGACATTACAACGACAAAAAATGTATTAGTATTTTCAAATGAAGTTACGCAGATGATACTTAATCTTTTAAAAAATGCTCAAGATGTTTTTGAAGAAAAAGAGATACTTAATCCTTATATTACTATAAAAGCGTATGAAGAAGATTCGCTTACTGTAGTTGAAATTTCTGATAATGCAGGAGGAATACCTGAAACAATAATAGATAAAATATTTGATCCCTATTTCTCAACAAAAGATGCGAAAAATGGAACGGGATTAGGTCTTTATATGAGTAAAACAATTGTGGAAGAACATTGTAAAGGTCGACTCAATGTTCATAATACTTCAGATGGCTGTTGTTTTGTTATAAAGTTGAACCAAGTTTAGAATCTAGATTATTTTATCTCTCATTTATGCGTATAGTGTATAATGTGCTCAATAATTAAATGAAAATGAGATAATAATGCTAGATTTTAAAAAATATATAAAACACTCTAAACCAGGCCCCCGATATACCAGTTATCCTACTGCTTTAGAGTTTAGTGATGCGTATAGCTATGATGCTTTTATTAAAAACTTAGAAAATCAAGATTCAGACCGTCCTTTATCTCTTTACTTTCACCTTCCTTTTTGTCGTAATGCTTGCTACTTCTGTGGTTGTAATGTTGTTTTTACCTCAAAAGAGGACAAAATGCTTCGTTATATTGAGTACTTAAAACGTGAAATGTATATTCTTGCTCAACATTTAGATATGTCTCGTGAGGTGATACAACTTCATTTTGGTGGAGGAACCCCTACCTTTTTTACTGCACCACAACTAAAAGAGATTATTGATGAAATTAAATCTTACTTTAAAAACTTTAGAGATACTGCTGAAATAAGTTGTGAAATTGATCCTCGTCATATTGATGAAGATCAAATGCGTGTAATGAGCGAAGCAGGATTTAATCGTGTTAGTTTTGGAATTCAAGATTTTAACGATAAAGTTCAAGTGGCAGTTCACCGGGTACAGCCTTTTAATATGACTAAAGACTCAATGGATTTAGCACGTAAATACAATATGCTTTCTGTGAATGTAGACTTGATTTATGGCTTACCCTATCAAACACTTGAGACTTTTAAAGAGACATTAGAACTTTCACTTAAACTTGATCCTGACCGATTTGCAGTATTTAACTATGCCCATGTTCCATGGTTAAAAAAGACAATGAGAAAAATTGATGAAACTACGCTTCCTCGTCCTGATGAAAAATTGAAAATTATGCAGTACACTATCGATTTTTTACAAAAAAATGGTTATAAAATGATTGGAATGGATCATTTTGCAAAACCTGAAGATGAACTTTTTAAAGCGATTGAAAAAGGGGAACTTCACCGTAACTTTCAAGGTTATACTACCAAAGGTGGTGCAGATTTAATTGGAGTAGGGTTAACGTCTATAGGTGAAGGTGTTGATTATTACGCACAGAACTTTAAAGATATGCATGCTTATGAAGCGGCTATAGATGATGGAAGACTTCCGTTTGAACGTGGAATTGTTAGAAATGATGATGACCAAATTCGTAACTATGTGATTATGGAGTTAATGAGTAACTTTAAGTTGGACATTATGCGTTTTGAAGAGATTTATAAAATTGAATTTAAAAGCTACTTTGCAGATGCTATTGAAGCTTTAAAAACTTTTGCAGATGAGGGTCTTATTACAATGGATGAAAAACATATAGAGTGTTCACAAACAGGGACACTACTTATCCGTAATATTGCGATGCCATTTGATGCTTACATGAAAAACCATGCAGCAAGTAAAAAAACATTTTCTAAAACAATTTGATACGTTTTATGAGTTAAACTCATAAACTGCGTTAGTCATTATGGCACTAAGGCTTTTCTCTTTGAGAAAGAATGCTTTTACCTTTTGGCAAGAGATTTAATAAAAATAAAAGTGAAAAATAATGTCAGAACTTAAAACAACTAATGAAATTTTTAATTTTGCAGAGATTACGGATCCGTGTATAAAATGTGGAAAATGTATTCCTGTTTGTACTATTCATAATGTTAATGCTGATGAGGTAACGTCACCTCGTGGATTTTTAGATCTATTAGGTGCATATCAAAAAGGTCGGTTGGAACTAGATAAGACGGCAAAAGATATCTTTGAGAGTTGTTTTTTATGTACAAACTGTGTTGATGTTTGTCCTAAATCACTTCCAACGGATATGGTAATTGAACAAGTTCGTGCTGATATTGCAGATAAATTTGGATTGGCATTTTTTAAAAAAGCATTTTTTTATCTTTTACGTCATCGAAAAACAATGGATATTTTATTTAAGATGGGTTATGTGTTTCAAACCTGTGGTTTTAAAATAAAATCTGATTTAGATTCAATGAAACCACGTTTTAATTTACCACTTATTAAAAAAGACAGACTGCTTCCTAGTATGGGTAAAACGTCGTTTATGAACTCTTATCCTGAAGAACTTAGTTATTCTAAAAGTGACACAAAGCGTAAGGTAGCTATTTTTATTGGCTGTTTAGCAAATTATAATTATACTGAAATTGGTAAAAGCCTTTTATACATTTTAGAATCTTTAGAAATTGATGCAATGATTCCAAAGAAGCAATTATGTTGTGGAGCACCTGCATACTTTACAGGTGATTTCTCAACTGTAGACCATAACGCAAAGAAAAATATTGAATATTTTGAAAGTTTTATGGATGATGTTGAAGCTATTATTGTTCCAGAAGCGACCTGTTCAGCTATGATTAAAATAGATTATGAGCACTACTTTCATAATCAACCTGAGTGGCAAGAACGTGCTAAAAAAGTTAAAGAAAAAATCTTTATGGCGACAGAGTGGCTTCAAAACCATACCCACTTAGAACACCTTTTAGCCTCTAAAAAACAGAGTGATTTAGTGGTGACCTATCATGATCCTTGTCATGCTCGTAAAATGCAAGGGATACATGAAGAACCTCGAAACTTAGTGTCTCAAAATTACGCTATTACAGAAATGAGCGACTCGAATGCATGTTGTGGTTTTGGTGGAGTAACGATGCAGACTGAGAAGTATCATTTTGCTAAAGCAGCAGGAATTCCTAAAGCGGCAATGATAGATAAAACCGGGGCAAATATTGTCTCAGCTGAGTGTAGTGCTTGTCGAATGCAAATTAATAACTCTTTAGAACAAGCAGAAGTTAAAACAGTATTTAAAAATCCAATAGAGTTGATTGCGGAGGCATTAAAAAGTGAGCAATAAGCTTCTTCTTGTTTGGTCAACTTCCGAAATAGAAGTGGCTAAAAAAATGGTACTTTTATATACTTCTGTTATTTTAGAACGTCAATATTGGGATGAAGCACACTTAATGATTTGGGGACCTTCAGCTAAAGTTTTAGCTGAAAACGAAGAGTTACAAAAGATGCTTGAAAAAGTACGCTTAAGTGGCGTTAAACTTTCTGCGTGTGTTGTCTGTACAGACGATTATGGTGTAACTAAAAAGCTTCAAAGTTTAGGGATTGATACCATCCATACAGGAGAATTTTTAACCGAGGCTTTACAGAGTGATTGGAAAACAATTACTTTTTAACTCTTTTTTTAATCTTTAATACCTATTTTAGTAGCCGTTAAAAAAATATATTCTCTACCTGTGATAGTTACTCTAAACTTCTTTTGTTGTAAATATCGTTTACAAAAATCTACATCATTATAAAGTTGCGTCATTTCCGAATAATTATAGTTTGGCGGCTGTGCACCATAAATCATCTCTCCTGCAATCCATCTGCAGTTTGGAAATCCTAAAATAATGGCACCATTATTTGTTAATAAGTTTTGAACTAAAGACATAAAAAAGGGTTTAAAGTTAATTGAGGGACTTTGTAAAGTACCAATACTTATTATTAAATCAAAGGGATTTAATTCTAAATTATGAATGCTATTGATGTCATCACAAATGAAGTTATAGTTATCATGATAGAAAGTTTTTTGTGCTGTATTAATGGCACTTTGAGAGAAGTCTATGCCTACAAAATTTTTCTTTACAGTCTCACACATTTTTTCTATCATGATAAACTCATCCGCACGATTAACACCCAAATTTAGTATATGTTCCCGATTCTCTATTTTAACGGATTGAAGTGCTTTTTTATACGCCAGTAAAAAGTTTGGTTCTTCCAACTTGTTAATGTTGAAAAATTCTGATTGAACGCCATATTTTTCTTTTTTGTCACTCACTTTATCATGATGAAAAGAGTGCTGCTTTTGGAGCTTTTCAAAAGTTATCATGATAAGATGGTTATTAATTATTTTTGGTGTGCAAATTCTGCAAAAAAGCTGCTCGGCTAGAGCATTCCACGCTTTGTAGGAACGGTAGATAAATAGTTTATTCTCAATGCTTACTTCAGTTCCAGCATAGGTTGACGAACAGTAATCAGGGTTTAACACCTCAAATGAAAAACTATTATGATGAGTTAAATCTTCGCTAATAACTTTAGTAATTTCAAACATATCATGATAAGAAAACTGGATGGTATTGGGCACTATTTTTTTCCCATAATATATAAATTATTTTGTCCTAAATCTTTTAAAAACCGCTCTTTTAATTCTCTATCATAGGTCATTAAATAGATATCTGAATTTTTTACTTTTAAGTTTTTAAAGTTATCAAGTAAAACGGTATCTGCAACATCTTTACCATGGTCACATTTTGTGAAGTTAAAAGAGTCAAAACTTTTTGAAAAGTCATAAAACTCAGCATCCCATTGTGCTTTGTATAAATATAAAGAGTCAGGATTAGCTGCGATGTAAATATCTTTATCTTCAATTTCATACGGCTCAATAAGATGAAAAAACATAGGGGGAATATTAGAAAAATTTTCTATATCCCAAAAAAGGTATTTTTGAGAAGTTTTTACTCTTTTCTTATTTAGAAGCGTAAGTCGTTTTGAAATATTTAAATTAACATGAGCGGTATCGGTAACTTGTTCAATTTTTTGTTTTAGTACTTGTGCATCTTCAGTTTTAAAATGAAGGGTCTCTCCTAGTAAAATATAAAATTCTAACTCTTCTATTTCATCTGCAGAACCACCTACTTGATAATGTTCAGTTAGTTTTTTTTGAAAATTTTTACTATATATAGTATTTACATTTAAAAGCTTGTTTTGAGCGATTTGATTTTTTACAGTATTAAAAATTCTAAAACTATTTTTTGTTTGTGGAATCTCTATCTTCCCATAATATTTTTTATTTATAATGATTTTTTGCATAACGAATAATAATCAAATATTACTGATAATAAGTTATACTTTCGCATCTAACTAAAAAAGAGAGATTTATGGAATTTTGGCACTCAATTTATGACCAATTTGATCCTGTAGCATTTCATATTTTTTCTATACCGCTTCACTGGTATGGAATTATGTATGTATTTGCTCTATTAACAGCACTTTATGTGGCTAAGGTAATTGCACGACGTGATAACGTAGGCATTACAAGTGAGCAACTAGACGATTATTTTATATGGGTAGAAATTGGCGTTATTTTGGGGGCACGTTTAGGATATATTCTCTTTTACGATCCTAATACAAGTTATTATTTAACCCATCCTTGGCAAATTTTTAATCCTTTTCAAAATGGAGAGTTTGTAGGAATTCGTGGTATGAGTTTTCATGGTGCTGTTATTGGTTTTGTACTAGGATCATACCTTTTTTATAAAAAGCATGGAATTCCATTTGGATTAACGATGGATGTAATTGCTTTAGGGATTCCATTTGGATATGTTTTTGGACGTATAGGAAATTTTTTAAATCAAGAGCTTGTTGGTAAGGCTACCGAAGTTGATTGGGGAATATATGTACATGGTGTTCTTCGTCATCCTTCTCAGCTATATGAGGCATTTTTAGAGGGTGTAGTAGTCTTTATTTTACTTTACTTATATCGTACTCGTAAAACCTTTGACGGAGAAATCATTTTAATGTATGGTTTTTTATACGGAGTAACACGTTTTATTGCAGAATTTTGGCGTCAGCCTGATGTTCAAATTGGATACTTATATGGTGATTGGTTTACACAAGGTCAAGCGTTAAGTCTTTTAATGGGACTTGTAGGTATTGTTCTTCTTGCTTATTTCAAACGAAAAAAGAGCGTTTAAAACGCTCTTAAATTTTTAACTTTTTTGTTTCACTTTGGTCTTGAATTAGTAGTAATACTGCTAAGAAAAATGCAGTAATTGCAGGGCCTAAAATCATCCCCCAAAAACCAAATGTTGTTAATCCTGCAATAATAGAGAAAAAGATAAGCAGTTCATTCATTTTACTTTTTGCGTCAATTAGAAAAGTATTTATCTTCTTTATAATAATAGGTTTAATAAAGGTATCTGCAATAACTGATATCACAATAATAGAGTAGGTCGCAATAAAAAGTGCGTTAGCCGTATGTCCTAATGATAATTCATAAATCATAAAAGGAAGCCACATCATTGTTCCTCCAATTATAGGAATAAGAGAGGCAAATCCATACATAATTCCAAATAGAAGACCATTATAACCCATATAATAAATTACGACTCCAAAGAGAGCCCCCTCAAACATGGCTGTTGTTAATATTGAGTAAAAGACAACACTCATTACCGATGATAGTTCATAGCCTAAAGTTTGTGACTCTTTTTGCGAAAGTTGAATTGCTTTTTTAAAAAAGTTAGAGAACTCTTTTCTATTGTATTGGGCAAAAAAGTAAAAAATGATAATGAAAAAAGTTGTCTTTAAAAACGAAGCACTATAACTTCCTAGTGTGGTAGCAATACTAATGGCTTGACTAGGTAATTCCGAAGTATTGAACTCTTGAATAGCAGCTTCTATTTGGGGTTTAAAAGGCTTAATAAACTCAGGTAAATTTTGTACAAAATCTTGAAGCTGAATATATATTTTTGAAAATATAATAGGATCAATTGTATTTAATTTCAGAGTGATAGTTGTTAAGAAATAGCCTAAAGGTGCAAAAAATAACAAAGCTAACAATATTGTTGACATTGACGCTGCAATTAAAATTGATTTAGTTTTTCGCTCAAAGTATTGTTGAATGTGCGCAGTTGATATGGCTAAAAGCATAGCTATCATGATACTCATCCAAAAGGGCTGGTAGAGTGTATAAATAAGATAAAGTGAACCCATAAATAGCATGGCTAAAAAATAGTTTACTTTCATGAAAAGAGGTTCGTTTCTGAATTGGCTTCATTATTATTTGGTAATGCAAACTTTAAGATATCATAAGTCTTTGCCGTTGCAATTCGCCCTCTTGAAGTACGTTCTAAATAACCATTTGCCAGTAAATAAGGCTCTACTACATCTTCAATGGTTCCTTCATCTTCACTAAGTGCTGCAGCAATGGTACTAAGACCCATAGGACGACCTTTCGCTTCAATTAAGTAGCGTAAAAAACGTATATCCATCTCATCAAAGCCATGGTTGTTTATGCCAAGTTCATTCAGAGCAAATTGAGTACGTTGATGTGATATGCTCGTTTCATCGGCTACATCTGAAAAATCACGAACCCGTTTTAAAAGTCGTAAAGAGATACGAGGTGTTCCTCGTGAGCGTCGTGCAATCTCAAGTGCAGAATTACTGTCAATGTCTTTGTTGAGTTTATTTGATGCTTTTGTAACAATTTGAGAAAGTTCACTAGTATTATAAAAGTTCATACGAAAACTCATTCCAAATCGGTCTCGAAGTGGATTTGAAAGCATTCCTGCTCGTGTTGTCGCTCCAATTAAAGTAAAACGAGGTAAATCAATTTTTACCGTTTGAGCCGCAGGTCCACTTCCAATAATAATATCTAAACGAAAATCTTCCATTGAAGGATATAGAATCTCTTCAACAGCAGGAGAAAGTCTATGAATTTCATCTATAAAAAGAATATCACCTTCATCTAAGTTGGTTAAAATCGCGGCTAAATCACCACTTTTTTCTATCATAGGTGCAGCAGTGACTTTAATATTGGTATTCATCTCGTTAGCAATAATTAATGCTAATGTCGTTTTACCAAGTCCTGGAGGTCCATAAAAAAGGACATGGTCTAAAGACTCTTCTCTTTTTTTACTTGCTTGAATAAAAACAGATAGATTTTTTTTAATCTGTTCTTGTCCAATATAGTCACTCCATCCATCAGGACGAAGTGAAATTTCAGTTGTTTCATCAGCGGTAAATTTCTCTATTTCTACAATACGCTCCATTTAATGCCTTATTATCTGAGACAAAGTGTCTAGATTTAGCAGCCTAGTGCTCAAGGTAGTGAAATGGATTTTATTCATTTCTAGTATCACTAATAGGTATGTATTTCATCAGGAAAAGTTCTATTTCGAACTTCTTCTACATAACTTTGAATGGAATCTTTAACTAATTCTGCCCCACCAAGATATTTTTTTACAAATTTTGGAGTAAATTCTTCAAAAAGTCCCAACATATCTGAAAAAACAAGGACTTGACCATCTACACCGTTTCCTGCTCCTATGCCAATGACAGGAACTGAAACTGCTTGAGCAACTCGAGTCGCAACATCTGCTTTAACACCTTCAATAACGATAGCAAATGCTCCTGCTTTTTCAATATCTATGGCATCATCAATAAGAGAAAGTGCATCATCTTCACTTTTACCTTTAATTTTATATCCACCTTCTGAACGTACCGATTGTGGAAGCAGGCCAATATGCCCACATACTGCGATGCCGCTATCAACAAGATACTTTACTGTAGATGCTTTTGAAGAACCACCTTCAATTTTAACTGCATCAGCTTTAGTCTGTTTAAAAACTTTCATGGCATTGTCAAGTGCTTCTGTATGATTGTTATACGTTCCAAAAGGCATATCACAAATTACAAAACTGCTTGGTGCTCCATTACAAACGGCATTAGTATGATAAATCATCTGTTCTAATGTTGTACTTAGTGTATCACCATGTCCTGCAAAGCTCATGTTAAGGCTGTCCCCTACTAAAATAAGGTCAACATACGGGTCAAAAAGTTTTGCAAAAAGGGCATCGTAAGCCGTAATCATTACAAGAGGCTTATTCCCTTTAGCTTTTAAAATTGAAGTGATGGTCTGTTTTTTATTCATTTCTCTATTCCGTAATAATTTATAAAATTATAATAGCTAAATAGGATTAATAATAAACTATTTTATAGCGATGTGCTATAATTTCACAACTAGATTTAATGGAGTTCATTTTTTAAATGGGAATACGACAAGAGTTAGATGAAAATTTTGATGAAGAAATTGTTGAAGATTTTGTAGATCATTATACGGTAATGATAGGAGTAGTTGAGTCTCTAATTTTAGGGCTTAATAATCCTTATATGTACTGTGATAACGTTAATGAGCTATTTAGGACATTTCATACTATTAAGTCTGCCACTGCGTATTTGAAAATAGATTCGATGCAACGTCTTTCTGCTTATGTAGAAGAGGTACTTGAAATACTTAGAAATCGTGAAGAGGTCGCTTCACAAGAAGTGATTAATTGGTTTTTAGGAATTTCAGCAATGTACCTTCAATGGAGAGATGATTTGAACGAAGATGGTGAACTCAGTAAAATACATTATAAATTATTAATACTACCCGATTTGGAGAGCGTTTGAAACAAGAATACGATACGAAAAAATTAGTTGCTTATATTACGTCAGGATATCCTGAAAAATCTTTTACTATTGATTTAGCTTTGGCTTTAGGTGAAAATGGAGTTGACTCTTTAGAACTTGGTGTTCCTTTTTCCGATCCTGTTGCTGATGGACCTGTTATAGAAAAAGCAAACCATTTTTCATTAGAAAATGGCTTTAAATTTTCACATCTTTTAGAAATTACAAAAGAGGTGGCACCGAAAGTAGATACGTTATGGATGGGTTACTTTAACTCTTTTTATCAACAAAATATGCCGGAGCTTTTGAAAAAAGCGAGAGAGTTGCAACTAAGTGGAATGATTATTCCTGATTTACCTCATGAAGAAGCATTGGCATATAAGGATGCTTTTTCAGAAAATAGGTTAGCTAATATTTCATTTGTTGCGCCTACAGATTCTTTTGAGCGTGTAAAAACTGTTGTACAAGATGCTCAGAAATTTATCTATCTTGTTGCTTATGCTGGTATTACAGGTGCGGGTAAAAGTGAAGATTTACAAGAAATTGTTACTTCGATTAAAAAGGTAACAGAAACTCCAGTCTTTGTTGGTTTTGGCGTTAATGAAAAAACGGCAAAATCAAAAGTTGAGGGTGTCGATGGAGTAATTGTAGGTTCTGCATTTGTAGATGTATTATTACAAGATAATTTAAGTTATACTCAAAAAATTAAACGCTGCTCTAAAATTTCTTCAAATATAAAGTCAATTATTAACGAATAATTGACTTTATCATGATAGTTATTTGTTACAATTTCTATCAGGCGAGGTTAATCTCGCCAAGTATCGAATTAAAATTAACACTTACCTTCTTTTGTATCAAAGAAATTATTATCATGATAAACATCTTTAGGTATATTGGTTAATATTTAGGTACAATACAAGTCCAAAATATGGGGCTGACTTGGTTTCGACAGGAGCTAATCGTCTTTGATTGCAAGTCCGACTGAGCATTTCGGTTATGCGGCTCATTATTGCTTAAATGCAAACAATACAAATTACCGCCCAGCTTACGCAGTAGCATAAGTTTTAACCCCTCCTACTCGGAGGCGGGCTGCTTCACCTGTGGACTCTAGATAAGCAGGATTTCTCTTGTAGATGTAACTGAAGTATAACCCTCATGTAGATATATTTTAAGTCTGTCTCAGCTTAAAATGAATCCCGAGGCTCGTCTGTTCTAATTTTGCAAGTTGTGTGAATGCAGATTAAATTAAACAACTTTTCTAAGCTTGTAGACGTCATTGATAGTTGGTTTTTGGACTGGAGTTCGATACTCCACAGCTCCACCAACTGATAGTTTCAATCACTTCCAAATCATTACATATACCCCTTAAACACGACAAATAACTACTTTTACCCTTTCAATTCATTTCTTTTTATTTCAGTAATATGTGTGTACCATAGTGTGTATCTATAAAAATATTTCACAAGATATTGATATAATAAGAGAATAAGTCTTTTTGTAAATGGAGTTTGTAATGACAAAAATTGAAATATTGAATGAATTATCAAAAAATAAAAATCATATTATGAAAAACTTTGAAGTTGATAAAATTGGTTTATTTGGTAGTTACGCTAAAAATACTCAAACAGAAAACAGTGATATTGATATTTATGTAGAATTTAAAAATAAAACATTTGATAATTTAGCAGGACTGTGGAATTACCTAGAAGAACTTTATGAAAAAAAGATAGATTTAATACATAAACATAAAAATAACAACAAAGTTATTATTTCTAATATTAAAAAAGACGTTATTTATGGATAAAGCAAATAACCGTGAATTATGGCTTAATGAAAATAGCCAAAGAAGATATTAGTATTCTTAGGTGAAAAGTATTAAACAGTTTTTTTATTTTTAATATACCGTGCAAGATGGTTAGAAATTAATTTCACATCTTCAGAGGACAGTATTTCAGGCTTTTTGTTAATAAATTCATGTAAGTTTTTAGGGTTTAACACCCATATATTACTATTAAATTCATTTGTCATTTTTACGTACCACCCTGGAAAAACAACTACTGGTTGCACATTACACTTTTTAACAGTTAATTCTTCAATTAGATTTACTAACCAGGTTCTACCTGCAGTAACTTGTATCATAATACTGTCTCCAATAGGTAGATTATTTTTTATCAAGTGTTTACCATTGAAAATAATTTCTGCTTTTCCTTTTAAAGGTTTAGAATATGTTTTGGTTTCAACAAGAAAAATACCTCTTGTTGATACTACAACATGGTCAATATTAAAGTTATCACCAATAACATCATGAAAAACTTTCATTTTTGCTTCTCTATAAAAATTTAAAAGTTCAGCAACTGCTTTCTCACCATCTCTACCTTGACGTAAATTTTTTAACTGCTTACGTGCTTGAATGATTTTATAGGCAGTTAAAAAGAAAGTTAGAAAAGTAAGTATAGAATATAATATTGGATTGGGTGGATAGTCAGAATAAAAGTGTAGCCACTCTTGGACAGATACAATAAAAGCCATTGCAGATAACAAGAGATACGGAATGACTTTATCATTGAAAACACTATCAATTTCTTCATCTAAAGATTGACCAGGAGTTCTAAGAAGATTATCAGTAATAGGGGATTTTGTTTCTTTTTTCATACTAAAAGTATAACTTATTGTAGTAAACTAAACTATGTTATACTTACTTAGACTAAATAAGAGGTTTATTATGACTAAAAATGATGTTTTAACATATTTAGCAGAACATTATCAAGAATTTAAAAGTAAGTATGAAGTAGAACAGTTGGGATTGTTTGGAAGTTATGCGAGGGATGAAGCAACTGAAGAGAGCGATATTGACATAGTAGTGACAATGCGACCTAAACTATTTGACATGATGGCTATAAAAGAAAAAATTGAGAATGATTTACATAAAAAAGTTGATATAGTTAGATTACGACCAAAAATGAACTTGTGCTTAAAAGATAGAATTTTAAAGGATGGTTTATTTGTATGACAAAAGTTTAGTACTTGATATACTCAATCAAATAATAGATGCTATAGAAACGGTAAAAGAGAGATGTACTTTTGCTCATTCACAAGATGATTTTTGTGATACTAAAGAAGGGCAAGAAAAATTAGATAGTATCTGTATGAAGCTTATCACAGTAGGGGAAAGTTTAAAAAACATTGACAAAATTACAGATAAAAAACTATTGCCACTCTACCCTTCAATAGAGTGGAAGAAAATAAAAGGAATACGAGACTTTATATCTCATCATTACTTTGATTTAGATGCTGAGGTAATCTTTGATATTTGCAATAATGAAATTTCAGACCTTCTTGTAGTACTAGAAGAAATAAAGCGGGATATATAGAATTTATTTATTAAAAGAAGTAGACACTTTACTTTTTATGGGTATATAGTCAGTCCTGAAAAACCAACATTTACCACAGTATCTTAAAAATAGTAAGATTCAATTCCTGTTGAGTATATTTTTTAGTACAAATAAATATTGAATTAACAGTATC
>Ga0233442_1002042_pt1 | contig 14036 bp, 12 predicted proteins | sample SI_123_September_3_FD_182789 | JGI IMG/M metagenome (GOLD analysis project Ga0233442, IMG submission 182789) | Seawater microbial communities from Saanich Inlet, British Columbia, Canada - SI_123_September2016_150_MG | ecosystem: Environmental > Aquatic > Marine > Inlet | place: Canada: British... | reverse complement strand
TGTCAAAAACATTAAATGGCACTTGAATTAAATCAAAATCAAAATTTTCCAATAAAAAATCCACTTGCTCTGGCGTATAAGTTGAAAAACCAATTTTCTTAATCACTCCTTCTTCTTTTAGTTCATTCAATTTATAAAACAATTTACCGAATCTCTTATCTTTTGTATCATCAATATTGTGAATTAATAATCCATCCACTTGTCCAATATTAAGACTATCTAAAGATTGATGAAAACCCTTTATCACTCCATCTACACCATTTTTTAAGGGTGTAGTTTTAGTAATAATTCGATAGTTATTAACACCAACCTCACCCAAAACTTGCTCACTATTACCATATCCTGATGCAGTGTCCAATGTGTCAATGCCTTTGTCCTTAGCGTAATCCAAGATGTTTTTAACTTCGTCTATTGCCACCTGTCCATCATGGTTAGTAACGCCATAATCTAAGCCAAACTGAACTGTTCCAAGCACTAACTTCATTCTATGTTTAATCTCATCATAAAGCCAAGGTCGGTTTTCCTAATAACCTTAAATTTCATTTTTTTATAAGCGGAAACTGCAGCTATATTGTCTTTGTTCACACCTAAGTCAATGTATTTAATTTTATAATTCTTTTTCAAATATTTACCACTGTCTTTAATTACTTCGGTTGCAACACCCTTGCCTCGCCATTCTTTATTACCTATCAAAATCCCCATTGTAGCTGACTGATCTATTAGGTTAATTGGCTCATATTTTATATTTCCAATGTGCTGACCAGAATCAGTAAAAATTCCAAGAAATAATACATCCTCTCTATCTTCCCGCTCTTTTACATACTGCCTTAATTTGTTAATATCTGCATTTGTTTTAGCATAAGCAATATATTCACCAACCTCTTTTGAGCTGCTAAACCATGATAAATATTCCTCTGTCGCATCATCTACTGTCAAGGTTTTTAATTGGAAGCGTTCAGTATTTATAACCATCTATTTTTCCAACAAATCTTTTATTGAAGATATCACTAATTTTTGTTCGGCACTACTCAAACCGTAATACAAAGGGATAGACAATGTATTTTGATAGTATGCCTCAGTCTCTGGATGCTGTTCAATACCATAGCCCATATCTTGGTAATATGGCTGACTGACAACAGGAATATAGTGCACCTGAGAGCCAACGCCTTTTTCTGCCAATCTTGTCATGAACTGGTGTCGCGTTAAGCCAATCCTGTCAAAATCAACACTAACCACATAAATATGATGAGAGCTATTATCTCTACCATGAGCCTGTAATGGGGTAATATTTGGAACTTCTGTAAAGGCCTGGTCATAAAATTTAGCCATTGACTTTCTTGCGTCTAAAAATAAATCAATTTTATCCATTTGCGAAATAGCTAATGCACACTGAATATCTGTAATGCGATAATTATATCCAAGATGTTGCATTTCATAATACCAGCGCTTTAGCTCTCCATTTTCAAGCGCCTTATCTTTATTTATCAACGAACTATCTGGATAGCTAATACCTGGGAACTGAAAATTACCTTTGGTGATGCCATGACTTCTTAACAAGGTTAGCTTGTGGTAAGTATCTGGGTTGTTTGTTGTAATCATGCCACCTTCACCAGAAGCAATACCTTTGACTGGATGAAAGGAAAAACAAGTCATGTCTGAGTATTGACAGTTGCCCACTTTGTTGCCATTGTCATATGTTGCGCCCAGTGCATGCGCGGCATCTTCAACAACTGCCAAATCATATCCATCCGCCAGCTGCCTGATCTTTTCCATATCACAAGGCAGTCCTGAAAAATGTACAGGAAAAATGGCTTTGATATTTTTTGAATCAAGTATTATTTGCTCAATTTGATTGATATCGATATTTAGAGTCTGCTTATCAATATCAACAAACACCGGTTTAGCGCCAACATACAAAACGGAATTACTCGTTGCGACAAAAGTATTGGGGGAGGTTATTACTTCATCGCCCTCGCCTAATTCTAGTGCCATACACGCTAAATGCAGTGCTGCTGTACCATTGGAAACAGCAACGGCGTATTTTGCACCCACATAATCAGCAACCTTGTTTTCGAACTCCGCAATCTTAGGGCCCTGTGTAAGCATACCATGCCTCAATACATCAACAACAGACTGTATATCATCTTCATCAATATAATGCTTACCATAAGGAATGATATCTGTTGTGACTTGATTTATAGCACTGTCACTTTCTTGCTGTTTGAGAGTCTGAAACTGCTCATCAATGCTTGGTATTGTACAATTAAGTATTTTGCAAATCTTTTTATTAGATAAACTCATGTCCTTTGGTCGTTTCACTAAATTTGGTTTATCTTTGATACTAATTTCATTAACCAAGTCAGTGTTCAAATCAAAACAATTGGCAAGCTTAATGCCAAACTCATATTTTGACAATCGCTCACTACCAACAATATTAAATACACCGCTCAGATTTGCATCAACCAATTGGTGTGTCTTTTTAGACAGCTCTTCAGCCAATATTGTTGTAAATGAAACATCAGAGAACAAATCAATTGATTCATTGTTTCTTAGTTTATTGATAATAAAATCACTAAATGATTGACGGTATTTTGCACCCCAACCAAAAAAGTTTGTACGGATAATAAGCACATCTTTGCAGTTCTCTTGCACTTGCTGTTCACCCTCTAATTTAGTTTTGGCATAGTTGTTGATAGGTGTAGTATCGCCTCTTTCTGTAACAAAACTTTCGTTGCCAGAGAATAGGTGATCTGTGGAAATATGAACCAACTTAACACCTCTCTTATCGCAAGCAATCGCCATATTTTTGGCCAAATCCACATTAATCTCTTGTGCTAAATTAGGATTATATTCACATTCTTCAACACTTGTTAGTCCTGCCGTATGAATAACAATATCTGGCTGATATTTTCTCACTGCAGCTACACATTCATTCATAGAATTTAAAGACACAACATATGCTCTCACACCTTGCAAAGAAATCCTTCTTTGATGCAATAGCAATGTCACTTCATACTCATCACGAATAGATATCGCCCAATTAACGGCTAACAGTCCAGAGCCTCCAGTAATAAGTATTTTCTTTTTCATTGTTTTATTATCAAGCTATTTGTCATTTTTTATACCGCCATATTGATATCATATGCAATATCTGAATACTGCCACTATCAAAAAATTGACAAGTTAACATATTCATACCACACTTGCCCATAATCAATTAAAATCGCTTTGAATTTGTTTATAGAGTCTATCTGCATAACTATTATCATCCATATAGACTGTGGAATTCACACTCGCCCTATTCCCTTCCATTAATGATTGAGATAAGTTTTTACTTACAAAATCATTAAACATTGATATAAATTTCGTCTTTTCAAAACAAGGAGATAGCCAACAATCATTTACTACAGGAGATATATGTCCAAACGCTTTTGCTTGAGAAAAGTCAAATTCATTCAGTTCATCAGAAAATCCAATTGCAAGGGAAGGCTTTCCTGCTACGGCAGCTTCTAACATCATAGTGGAAAAAGGTGAAATCACACCATCAACTGCAGATAATAAATCAATATAATGCTGCTGATTGTCTTGCGAAGTCTCTTTATCAAAAATAATACTCTCCATATTTAATACATCTGAAGCATCTTTACCTGACCGCCCCCATGCGTTAGGATGACGTCGATAAATAATTTTTATATTCGTCCATTTTTTCTTTAATATGTACTGATTTAATTCATCCAATAAAGCAACCTCATCATATGGCAAACCAACTCCAGCAAATAGAAAAAACGTATATGAATCTTTTAAGCCCATTACTTTTTTTGACGATTCTTTATCTAACAAACTAATAGACGCATACTTTTCGAAGTGAGGAGTACCAATAATTGAAATCATATCCCTATCTAATCCATGTTGAACCACTGCCTGATTAAGCATGTTTTTTCCCCAAACATACACTTTATCTGGAGAGGCTCTTAATAATCCTTTTTTCGAAAAAAAATCCCAATGAGTCACCATCATTGCTGTTTTTATTTTTTGTCGAGTTGCAGAACGCATTATTTGATGGGAATAACTATCTAATGCAGAACCTGGACAAATAACACATATTGGTTGATAATCTTGAAATAATGCACTTGCTTTCTTATTCCCTCGAAAAAAAATAGAACGATCAAGGAATTTAATAATAAATGCAAATGGTCGCAAACTTAACCAACGATGCACCCATTTTGAAACGCGACTTGAATTCATAAACTTAAAAGATTGACTTTCGTCATAATCTTTTTTTCTATATAGAACATACAAGGAATGTAGCCAAAATTGAGTCTCAATAAATGACAACCAGCTAACTTTTTGAGAGGTTAATTCTATTTTTTGACTATTGGGAGGTAGCTCATGAGTTGCACTTGGATGGATAATAAAATGGGTATTATATTCTTTACACAACCTATCCATCGCTCCAGTTTGTAGCCAAACCTCTGCTACTCGCTTAGATGAAATAACCACAAATACAATTGATTTCTTCTTTGTCACTGATCTAGCCACGGCAAGCTAACTACCCCTGTTTGAATCAGGTATTCACCATAATTAACATCATCATATGTATCCAAGTCAAAAGCATAAACACTGTCAATTTCTAACGGAATAGAGCAATCTCCAAACACATCTTGTTTTTCTACTAAAGTTATATACTTGCTTACCACTAAATTTCCAAATACATAGTGCTTAGGCTTAGTTTGTTTGTTATAGCATTCTCTTCTTTCAGCTTTAAATCTAAAATCAACATAATCATCTTTTATAATGCGCTGATTGTATGCATGATGATTGTGCTCTATTGGGCTGATTGTTTGGCTTGAGTCTGCATTTTTATCTGCCTCTAACGCAATAATGCATTTATCAATATCTGCAGGAGTAATAAATGGCGAAGTGGGTTGTAATAATACGAAATAGTCAAACGATTCAGGATAAGTCTTAGCAATATGGATAAGTGTATCAATAATTGGCGATTCAGAAGTTGAAAGATTGTCTGGGCGCTGATAAGTCTCAACACCTAAATCTGACACGATATCCGCAATTTTCTTGTCATCGGTAGAGCAAATAACTTTACTTATCAAGGAAGATGCTTGCGCTGACTTTACAACATATTCAATTAATGGGCGTCCATTAAACTGCACGATATTCTTATATGGAATGCTTTGAGATCCTCCACGGGCTGGAATAACTGCTAATACTTTACTTGTCATTTTGTTCAAACCATTCAATCATGCGCTGAATGGTAAATCTTTGCGTTTCAAACCACGCATCCTGAGTTGATCCAGCGATATGGGGCGTTATAATTAAATTGTCATGTGTTGTTGCATAATCAACAAGAGGGTGTTCTATTACACTAAAGTCTGCACCTTGCTCAAACTCGTCATCTAAAACATCTGTTGCAGCGCCAGAGATTTTTTCTGATAATAATGCTTCAACAAGTGAATTACTATCCACTATAGCGCCTCTTGCAGTATTAATTAAATAAGAGCCGTGTTTAAACTTTAAGAATAATTCCTTGTTTATCAACCCTTCTGTCTCTTTTGTGAGATGCATATGTAAACTCACAACATCAACTTCAGATACAAGAAGCTCTAACGAATCTACTTGCTTAATATTTAGCAAATCTCCTACTGTTTTATATGGATCAAAGACAAGGACTTTCATCCCAAAAGCTACACCATAATTTGCAACAATACTGCCAACACGTCCATAGCCAACAATACCAAGACTCATTCTTGACATCATGCTACGGGCACCAAATGGCCATCGACTCCACTTCCCATCCAATACTGATTGAAATGATTTTGGGATATATCGTGTTAATGCCAACAACAAACCCCAAGTGTGCTCTGCAGTAGGTGTGATTGTTTTTAAGAATTCTATTTCATACTGCAAAGAGACAACTTTTAAATTGTTCAATTTAGCCTGTCTCTCATCTATATGTGGCACAGATGTGGTATTTGAACAGATAACCTTCAACTTTGGCATTTTTCGCATTTTTTCTTGATTAAAGAAATAGCCTAAAGGCGCAAAACAAGCATCAATACCACTCAATTCAACCTGATCATCTTGGTCTGGAGTTGATACAGTAACTAAATCAAAAACCGTCTCTATTAAATCTAAATTAGCTTGTTGAAAATTCAACATATCATAATAAAGAAGTTTAGGTTTTTTCTTTTGGCTCTTCATGTTTATAAATTATCTTTTTCTCTAAAAATAAGTTTTTTATCAAACAATTTTTCATCAAAATTGACAGTTGATAATACTTGATGAATCTTTTTCCAAGAAGTTCCATCTCCAAATGGTTGGGAGCAATTTTTTACGCGTTCTAAATAATTTGAATCATAAAGACATTGATTTATTGCCTTTACAATATCCTTCTTAACTGGCTCAACAGAAATTGCATTTTCTGATCGCTCTCTCCCTTGTTGGCGACTACCAATGGTGACAGAAGGCAATTTGAAAAATGGCGTTTCGATCAATCCTGCGCTTGAATTTCCAATAAAGGCACTGGCAATATTTTGAAGTCCCCAAAAATCATAAGCCTCAATGTTTTTGTGTATCTTTGCCCACGAACAATCATCTAATAGATGGATAGAGTCCACAATACCTTGATAACCATGGTCGCTACACGGATACACAATAATGCTTTGCACTTCAAACTCTTTTAATGCTTCTATCAATTCAAGAGAATGTTTGGCAGACTTCTCTGGTTCAGTTGTTACAGAATGCTGCAATACTAAAAAAATAGGTTTTGACATATCAAGATCGTACTTCTCAGATAATATCTCTGGTGATGTAAAATTGCCTGCAATCATTTCATCTATATGGCAATCGCCGACAGGATGAACTCGCCAAGATTCTTCCCCCATATTTAAGATATTATTTGCGGCAATTTGTGTTGATGGGAAATGAATATGACTCATCTTTGTAATGGCATGTCGCACGAATTCATCCACACAGCCTGAGACATCACCACCTTGGATATGTGCCACTGGGATGCCCAAATTGATTGCGGCAATGACTGATCCTAAAATCTCACCCCTATCTCCCAATATCAACAATACATCTGGCTTAGACTCATTAAGAACATCTCCAATCTGACTAACCGCATTGCCAATTGCCTGTACTCTATCTAGAGAACTATCCCCCGACTGTTGTAAGTCAACTTTATAGGATATGGGTAGCCACTTTTCCACTTCAGAGACTGTTGACCCAAATGATTTATATAGATGCTGATCTGTAACAATTAAAATTAATTGCATTGTTGGGTCGTCTTCAATTTTCTTTAATAGTGGCAACATAGCGCCAAAACCACCACGCTTGCCACTAACAACTGCAATTTTTCGCATCCTCATTTATACATCTCAGGTTGAATAATTTCATCTACACCAATATGATGAGCCGCCACTCTACCGACTATAGTGCCAAGTTTAGCTGGTACTATGCCAGTACCAGGACGCTTAAACGTCAAATCATTTTTTTTAATAACTTGCCCCTCGTTAATAGGATTAGCAGCTACAATACTTTTTCTTGCCCATACAATACTATCTTTTTCATTATCAGAAAGTCCGGCACTGGCAGACCCTAATGATTGCTCCAATCGACGAACAGATGCCACAAACTCAATAAGCTCATCTGGCATACAAGAAACTTTCCAGTCCTGAGCGTTAGGGATATCTCTTTCCAAAGTGATATGCTTTTCAATGATCTTTGCCCCAAGCAAAACTGAAGATGCGGCAATATCCCAAGTTTCGGCATGATCTGAATAGCCAACCGGCCCCTCAAACATTGATTCAAGTAAGGTTAGTTTTGATAAATTTATATCTTGAACAGGTGTTGGGTAACTCGTTACACAATGCAAAAGCCCGACCTCTCTACAACCAACACTTTGTAACGAATCAAGTGCTAGAAAAATATCGGGCTCTTCATACATCCCAGTACTAAAAATAACTGGCTTGCCAATTCTTCCAACTTCCTTAAAAAAGGATGGGTTTCCCACCTCACCAGAGCCAATTTTATAACATGGTAAATCTAGTTTTTTAGTCTCATGTAGTGATGGAACATCATGTGCAGTGAGAAAAAATAGAATACCCTTACTATCAGCATACTCTTTTACTTTAGCATAGTCATCAATCGACATTTCTCGACTAGATAATCGTTCAATCCAGTCCTGAGATTGCTTAGAAATAAGCTCAGTTGATTTAAAAATTTGAAATTTAACAGCATCTGCTTTTGCTGAAACAGCAACATCGACCAATTTTAATGCCTTTTGAATATCTCCAAAATGACTAATTCCTGCCTCTGCAATGATAAAACATGGGTGTTGTCCGCCAACCAGACGATCACTAATACTGAATACTGTATCAAACTGTCCTTGTTTCATGTGTTAATCATTCTTCCACTTCACATTCATACGGATAACGGATGTGTCTACCCTGTCCTTATGTTCGTCTATTTTTCTGAGCATATTAGACAAAACATCGCCAGCCAACAAGGTTGGTTTTAGTCCTAATTCAGGTAATCCGGTTGATACTGGATTGTAATAATGGTCCTCATCTTCCGTCCTTGGATTATCAACATAGGCAATGGTTGGCTCATAGCCCATTTTTTCTGCCTCATCTTTAATTGTCTGAGCTAACTCTGTCAATGTGAAACTCTCAGTAAATTGATTGAAAACTCGCATAAAGCCAACCTCAGCAGGGTTTTCTACTGCTAACTGCACACATTGCAATGTATCAACAATGTTTAACATGGCTTTAGTTTGCTTACCTAGACCGTATAGCGTTAATGGGTGCCCTACTACCGCCTGTGTGCAGAATCGATTCAATGCAGTACCAAACACTTCATCATAATGAAAACTTGTTGCTAATTGAGGATGAAGCTCTGTCTCTGGTGTCGAAACACCGTAAACCACGCCTTGATTCAAATCAGTTGTTCTTAGCCCCCAGAGTTTCGTTGCAAAACGAATATTGTTAGAATCATGCACTTTTGATAAATGGTAAAAAGAATTTGGCTGCATAGGGAACGGCAATAAATCCTTTCTTCCTTTGTGCTCTATTTCAAGATAGCCCTCTTCAATATCAATATTAGGCGTACCATATTCCCCCATTGAGCCTAATTTAATAAGATGGCAGTCGTTGTGCATATGTCGCATCGCGAACAAAACATTGAGGTTACCCAATACATTATTATGTTGAGTGTAATAAGCAGACGATCTGTCTTTCATAGAATATGGCGCAGAAGGCTGTTCTGCATAATGAATAACAACATCAGGCTTGTAATTTTCAAATAACTTAAAAACGAAACGATGATTACACAAATCTCCTATCTCCAATGTTATCTTATACCCTGTTATTTCTTTAAATAAGGACACACGCTTATGTAAGGTAGAAACAGGAAATAACGGCTCAATCCCCCCTTCCAATTCCCATTGTCTTTTAGCAAAATTGTCTACTGCAATAACTTTATAGCCTAATTTTGCAAAATGCATTGCAGTAGGCCATCCCAAATATCCATCGGCACCTAATATTAAAATTGTCTTATCTATAGTCATAAAAATTCCTTTTTAAATTTTTTGTTTATTTTAATCTTTAATTTATTGGGTAAGTTCTAGCAGAAAAATTAAATAAATAAAATCCTAGACCTGTCCACCAAAAGTTGAAAATATATTTATGTGTCAAACTTAAAGTCTAGCTCCCTTTGATTGTACACACCCAAAGCTGACTCTACATTTCTAAATATATGAATATCATATTCAGGGTAATGCTCATACTCCCAGTCTTGTTGTAAATTATTTTTCATGAACCTGGCGTTAGCTGTCCTGCCATCTACTAAAATAACAGTACCTGGTAATAAAAAGTGCTCAATACGCAGTATATCGGAGACCATTGGCATCCTATCTTTATGTCTTGTAGTGATACCATTAATATCTCCATGTGGAGCGTACTGGTCTGGACCATCTAAATATATAAAATCAGGACATATATTAGGAAAACTGTCAAATGTGGTGCATATCCTTGAATTAAAAGTATCCATCCTGGATTGCACAACATGCATACTATGAATATCTTTAAGGTTATTTGGCATGTTTTTTTCTACTTCAGATGCCCAGGACTCTGAGGTCTCAATAGAATGCACCTCAAATGCATTATTTTTTCTTAAATTAATCTCAACAAAATCCCCAAATTCTTTTTTATTTTGGAGTATGGCATCAGCTATAAATAATGTGCTTTTTCCAGCACCAATCTCTAACGCTGTAACTACTCTTAAATTTCTAATTAAATAATGGATTCTAGATAGATCGTCCATTTGTGCTGGGAATGCATCTTCCATATCTTCAGTTACAGCATAGTCACTTTCATAGATAACCTTAGTATTTGCATCTGAACAGTCTTCTTTGTTTACACCTAAAAGATCCCATAAATTATTTTTATCGGCATACTTTTCATAATCAAACTCTAAATTTATCTTCAAAATTTTTCTCCAATCATTATTTACAATATTTATCAAGAATAAATAACGCCATTTTCTAACCTATAAATCTTATCACACCCTTTAATTGTACTTAAACGATGTGCAATAATAATTAGCGTCTTGTCTTTACTGATTTTATAGATTTCATCCATGATTTTCTTCTCTGACTTATCATCAAGTGCGCTTGTTGCTTCATCTAAGACCAATATTTCTGGCTGTCCGTATAGCGCTCTTGCAATGGCAATGCGTTGCTTCTGTCCACCACTCAATTGGATGCCACCCTCTCCAACTAAAGTTTCAACTCCTTTTTTGGTTTGCAAAAAATCAAAAATATTTGCCTGCTTGAGAACCTTTTTCAATAGGCTTTGATCTATCTTTCGACCAAAACAAACATTCTCTGCAATTGTGCCATCAAATAAATAGATTTGCTGTGGGATATAACCAATCTGTGAGCGCCAATTTTGCAGGTTAGATTTTTCTGTCAGTATGCCATCAATATACATTTCACCTCGATTTGGCTGATATAGTCCAATAATTAAATCTACCAAAGTGCTCTTGCCTGAGCCACTCTCGCCCACAAATGCAATTTTATCGCCCCTGGTAACTGTGAGGTTTATACTATTTAAGACTGGCTTGCCTTGATAGGAAAAATCAACATCTTTTAATTCAATCTTATTGCTGAACTCTATAATGCCATTTCCTAAATTCTCTTGAAAAGTCTTTAATTCATCATCGATAATATCAATTGTTTTATGGTTGTACATCAACATATTATACCCACCAACAATGCGATTAACTGATGGCAATAAACGATACAGCGCCAAAACAAATAAACTTAATGTTGGCAAGATATGTGCCACATTGGATTGACTTAAATACAACAAAGCGACTAATAGCAATACCACCAAGGAAAAACCGCCAGTCTCTAAAAATAACTTTGGGAAGCTGTTCAAAAAGAGGCGGTTTTTACTTGCTTCTGCATATTTATCAACCGCTACAGAAAATTCATTTTTGTTTTTGTCTAATATGCTTATCTCTTGCAGCTTAACATGCTTAAAATTACCAAACAATCTATTGATAATTTCATAGAACACTCCTTGTGCTTCTGCTCTTATTGTGCCAACTTCCTTGATTTTTTTTGAAATTATTTTCGTCAAAAAAACCAATTTCATTGCCATAATAACGGTAAATATCAATGTTATCTTCCAACTTGTAACTAACATCAATGCATACAAGAAAATAATCACAAACATCTCAGATATTACCAATAAAACAGAGTTAATAACTGCAGACATAAGTGATGCTTCAGTAATGATTGCTTTAGTTAGGTAGCTACTGTTTTTATTAGTAAAAACTTGGTAAGGCATTGCCAGATAAGTTTTGAACAATTTTTTTGTTATTTGTGCATATAGATATTGCGAAAAATGCGCCATTGCATAGGTGTAAAGTAAATTCATCCCACCCCTAAAGACATAAAATCCAAATAATACTAATCCAAAGGCAATGGCAAAATTAACGTTGCCATTTGCACTACTGTCAAAACCAAAGAGTTCGAATGCCCATTGATAGTATTGATTGCTTTGGATATTGTCAAAGTTAGTTGCAACATCAATAAATGGCATAATTGCCGAGATGCCAATTGTCTCTACTACCGATATAAAGACAGAAAAAAACACTAACCACAACAAATGTCGCTTGGTCTTTCTGTCCAATAACAAGCGAAGTTTTTGGATGTAGTTCATATTGAATTTATGATATTAATGAAAAAAATTTATATTTTTCCAATTTTAGCTTTATTGTCAGCAATCCACTTTTTCAATTCTTTGACGCTCATCCATTCTTGATTGGTGTCAGATGAGTAGGCGAAGTCAACAGCGACTTTGATGCCGCCTTTGTTCCGCTTTGAGTCAGATGACCAGTTGTAGATGGCGGGGAGTATCTTGTAATGGTCATTATATTCATAGGTGTGTGGCGCATCTTCTATGCCAATCATTTGTTCATGAATTTTCTCACCAGGCCTGATACCGATAGTCTTTTGCCTTGCAGTTTCGGAAACAGCTGTGGCAATGTCAGGTATTGTCATTGAAGGGATTTTTTTTACATAGATTTCACCGCCTTGCATATCATCAAAAGCATGCCATACTAACTCTACAGCATCTTCAAGACTAATCATAAAACGAGTCATCCTTGGGTCAGTGATTGGCAATTCTCCCGTTTCTTTCAACTTAATAAAAAATGGAATAACTGAACCTCTAGAACCCATCACATTACCATAGCGAACGATAGAGAACCTTGCATCATGATCACCTGCATAGGCATTAGCAGCAACAAATAACTTGTCAGAGGCTAGCTTGGTTGCTCCATAAAGATTAATTGGATTGCTTGCCTTGTCAGTTGATAGTGCAACTACACCCTTAACGCCGCGATCGATACAAGCATCAATCAAATTTGTAGCACCATTAATATTAGTCTTTACACATTCAAATGGATTGTACTCCGCAGTAGGAACTATCTTTGTTGCTGCAGCATGCACAACATAATCAATGCCATTCAGTGTTCTTGATAAATGCACCTGATCACGCACATCGCCAATTACAAATTTAACTCTGGAGTCGCCTTCAAACTTTTGCGCCATTTCCCATTGTTTCATCTCATCTCTAGAATAAACAACAATCTGCTTTGGATTGTATCTTTCCAGCGTCATAGGAATGAAGGCGTGACCGAAAGAGCCTGTTCCACCAGTGATAAGTATTGATTTATTTGTTAACATATTTAATGCCTTCCTTTAAGTAATTGATAATTTTCTATCTTAAGTTTTTCAGAATCTATGGAGATTTTCTTAAAATTGATCATAATTTTCCTTATCCATATTATTTTTTCTCTTTCTTTAAACCCTCAATCTCTTGCCTTAACGCATTATATTCTTGGGTTTTTATTCTTATAAAGTCTAAGGTAAGCTTCGCCTTTTCTTCTATTCCCTTTGGTGTTAGAAGGTATGAGTATTGGATTTTATTATTATTATTTCTAAAATTATTAACCTTGATAAGGCCTTTTTCAATAAGACTTTTTATGCAATAGTTAACTTTACCAAGACTAACGCCTAAGTTATTAGATAGCTGCCTTTGAGTGGAGCGTGAGTCTTGTTCTAAAGATTTTAAAATTTGATATTGATTCTGTTTTTTAGACACTCTACCATTCTACTGAACATAGTAAATTTATGTACAGCCTTATTTATAATATAGTTCATTATATAACAGTGTTCAACGGTTGAACACACAAACTTACAAACTCAATTAAATTATGTTTTGTTGTTTAGCAAAATAATTAGTAGCTGTAACAAAGCCTTTCACACTACCACAGTCAAACCTCACACCTTGAAACTTATAGGCAATGACTTTTCCTTCTTTAGCTAGAGTCATCAGTGCGTCGGTGATTTGAATCTCGCCATTTTTATCTGGCGCTGTGCTCTCGAGTACATTGAAAATTTCTGGGGTGAGGATGTATCTGCCGATAATAGCCAGATTAGTTGGCGC
>Ga0233442_1002034_pt1 | contig 14083 bp, 13 predicted proteins | sample SI_123_September_3_FD_182789 | JGI IMG/M metagenome (GOLD analysis project Ga0233442, IMG submission 182789) | Seawater microbial communities from Saanich Inlet, British Columbia, Canada - SI_123_September2016_150_MG | ecosystem: Environmental > Aquatic > Marine > Inlet | place: Canada: British... | reverse complement strand
AAAAGAAACGCTTCTTTTAAAATCAATTTTATCTTGCAATTGTAGCACTTTTTTACTATTATAAAGTTGTTCTCTATAGGGTCCACTAGGTAAACAATGTCTGTTGTCCGTTTCTACATTAATTAAAAAGTCTAGTTTTTTAATAGTATGCTTAGAGTAAGCATCATCTAAAAATACCACTTTGGCACCTAAAGATTTTGCTTTTAATATACCTTTTTTTCGGTCTTCACTTACAATAACAACTGTATTTTTAAGCTTTTTAGCATATATCATTGCTTCATCACCACTACTATTAACATCACAAAGAATATTTTTAGCATCACTTACAATAATAAGTCCTTGGCTTTTTCGACCATAACCTCGTAATACAACAGCTGTTTGATTAAAGTGTGCAGCTAAAGCAGTAACTACAGGAGTTTTTCCACTACCCCCTACTACTAAATTTCCCACACTAATTACAGCAACACCTAACTCTTCTTCTTTAGAATTTGTATAGCGAATCCACATAAGAGAACAGTAAATCCATGATAATGGTAGAAGGAATAATGAAAGAAGTTTATCTAAAAGAGTAGCAGAGTAAAAATACTTTTCTACTCTTTTATGTAGCCAATTTTGTAACAAAAATATTTTCTAAACTCGATTTTTAGCTATATCTTTAATTGTATTACAGATATAGTCAATCTCTTTATCACTTAATGAAGGATAAATAGGAATAGACAAAATTTGAGAATAATTTCGTAAAGCTACAGGATAATCATTTATTCTTAATGCATATTTTGTTTTATAATAACTCATAAGATGTAATGGAATATAATGTACTCCCGTTACAATGCCCTTCTCTTGCATCTCTTTAGCAAAAGAATCACGATTTTTATCAATCTTTATAATGTACAAAGAATAACTATGATTTTCATTTTCTTGTGGGAGAGTAATATGATCTACTCCTTCTAACGCACTATTGTACTTTTTAGCAATCTCTTTTTGACGCGAAATAAATTTATCTTGCTTCTCAAGTTGCGCTAATATATACGCTGCATCAAGTTGTGACATTGTATAGTTTGTTCCAATATCAATAATATTATAAAGATATTCTGGTCCTTCTTCATCAATACTTAATCCATGATTTCGTAAAAGTTTAGCACGCTCAATAATTTCTTCATTATCACTTACTAACATTCCCCCATTAGAGATGCCTTTTTTTAAGTGAGGATTAAAACTAAAACAGGTTATGTCAGCACCTGTAGATCCAATTTTAGAACCGTTATAATCGCATCCTAAAGCATCTGTTGCATCTTCAATCACTTTAACATTATTGTCTTCAGCCATTTTATATAGACGTTCTAAATCAACCATTTGACCTGCGACATGAGAAACAATGACTGCTTTAAGTTTTTTAGAATTATTAGCTACGAGATATTCTTCAAGTTTATTAAGATCAATGTTAAAACTGTCTTCATCAATATCTATAAAGATAGGTTCTGCATCAAAATGTCTTACTACTTCAGGAATAGAGGGAAATGCATTAACACAACATAGTACTTTGTCACCACGTTTAAGGTCTAGTGCTAACATTGCTAGGTGTAATGCTGACGTTCCATGTGATGTAGCCAAAGCAAAACTAGCACCCGTGTAAGATTCAAATACAGATTCTAATTCTTCAACACAATTAACACTTTTAGAATTTAGTAAATCTACAATGTAATCTTTCTCTGTAACGCCAATATCAGCACGATAAAATGGTATCTTCATTATATTTCCTTGTAAGTAGTTTTTTTTAAAAAAAACTTTATTAAAACTATTATAACTAATTTAATTTAATAAAGTTAAAATAATAGTTATATTAACAAACTTTTTTATTTACCATACGATTTAACTCACTACAGCTAAATCCAGCATCTTTTCTTCCACTTATATTTAATGAACGTTTTTTTTCAAATGTTTTTGGATAATACTTATCTATAATATCAAAGTATACTGATTTATCTTTTTTTTCTTGCGCACATGCATATTCAAACCATGTGTCACCTTTGAGGACATGATCAACTTCTTCTTCTAAAATTATTGTCAATGCAGATGATATTTTATCTATCATGATACTTTTAGGAAGCCTTTTAAGTTTTTCTAAAATTTCAGGAGTAGCATCTAACCCATTTGCTTCTAAATAACGTGGTACCACTGCCATTCTATCTATGAAGCTTTGTGTACGTTGAGACGCTTCAAACAGTGCATTATGCACTTCTATCTCTCCATAGTAGCTACCAAGCTCGAGCAGTAACGTCTCTAACATTTCAAAATGTCTGATTTCATCTGATGCTACTTCTAACCAATCATCATAATAACTTTTGCTCATATTAGGAAATCTATATGCTGAATCTAAAGCTAAATCAATAGCACTGTATTCAATATGAGCAACTGCATGCACAAAAATAACTTGACCCTGTAGGGTGGTTAAATTTCTACGTTTTGGGACATTTTGAGGAGGAACAACCTGGCAAAAATTTGAATAGGAAGGTTCTTGAAATAATTTTGGATAATTATCTGTTGGTAACATTGAAAAAAAATCATCATGATAACTATTATTTTTTTGATAAACTGTGTAAAACTCTTTAAATAGTGTCAGTTTTTCTACTACGTTATTTGCAACTATTATATTTTCAATTTCTTTAAAAAAATTCATTTCACATTATATGCTATTATTGCAAAAAAGATAATGAGATTGTGATGAAAATAAAACAAAGACCTATGGGACCCTATCAAACAAATTGCTATATTCTCTCTTTTGAAAAAGAAGAAACAGATAATAATCAGGTAATAGACATTATTATTGACCCCGGTGTAGATGCAACATTATGGGTTAAAGAGAATGTCACTAATCCTGTCGCAATTTTGAATACTCATGGACATTTTGATCATGTTTGGTCAAATCAAGAGTTAAAGGAACACTTTAACATTCCTCTTTATACCCCAAAAGGGGATATTATGTTAGTTCAAAATAGTAATTGGATGCCAGATATGCCACCATCATATCCAGATATTGAAGTCGTCAGTCAAGATGATAATATTGCACGTTTTACATTTAATGGAATTGAAGTAATATTTCGTCATTTTCCGGGACATTGTCCAGGATGTTCAACTATTGAAGTTCAAAATGCTATGTTTAGCGGAGACTTTATTTTTAAACAATCTATTGGTCGTACAGACTTTCCTTTTTCAGATCCTAAAGAGATGAAAGAAAGCTTAACTAAATTTCTTGATATTGAATATGACAAAATTGTCTATCCTGGTCATGGAGAGACAACAACCATAAAACATGAACAAGATAATGTGCCCTACTGGCTGAATTCTTTATAAAAATTAGTTTTTACTCAACTCCACTTGTTTTTAATAAGTCAAGTTTGAGTACATGGCTATCCGTAACCACAGCTTGAAATTCTCCTGAAAAAATCTTTATTTCTCCAACTTTCCCAGTAACTTTTATATTTCTTTTTCGACCCTCTTTATTACGAACAGTGGCTTCAAATATAATAGTATCATTAAGTTTTGCAGGGGCTAAAAATTGACAAGAACTAGCCGACAAAACAACGTTTTTTTCATTTACTGCGGCCATTGCAGCAAAGTCTGCTGCGCTAAAAATAAATCCACCATGAATAAGACCTTTTCTATCTACAATCATTCTATCGTTTGTGTCAAGTCTTACAACAGAACTACCATCTTTTAGTTCTTCTAAAGAACCACTGTAACGCTCGTTTATTGATTCATGAGTTTGAAGTCCTCTACGATTCTCTTTTTCATAGAACTCTTCATCTGTCATAACTTCTTCGGTACTATTTTCACTTTTTTTTTCTTCTGCCATTAACTGTTTCTTTTATTTAATTTTTTTTGTTTTAATAAGTTTCACATAAACTCTTCGTGGAGCTGGATAACCTTCAACAGTTTTACTACTATCTTCTGGGTTTAAAAAATCCTCTAAACTTTGTCCTTCAATCCACTCTGTTTTTCTCTGCTCATTAGCAGAAGTTAACGATGTTTCTAACACTTCAAAACTTGAAAATCCTGCCCGTAAACACCAATTTTTAAGAGCGGGTATTGTTGGAACAAAATAGATATTTGGAATTTTAGAATAACTTCCTTTAGGTGTTAAACATATCTCTTCTTCACCCTCAATATAAAAGGTATCTAAGATTACTTCACCATTGTTATTTAAACCTTTATAAAGGTCTTTTAACATCATAACAGGATCACTTCTGTGATATAAAACACCCAAACAAAAAATAGTATCGAATTTTTGTTCATAATGCGGTAAATGTTCTACACCTAAAAGCTCATATTTAATATCACTTTTTACAAAATGATTTATAAAATCAAATTGTGTTTTATACACTGCTGAGGGATCAAAACCAACTAACTCTTCTGGTTCATCTTCTAACATTCTAAAAAGATAATACCCATTATTACAACCAATGTCGGCTACACGTCTATTTTTAAGATTAAAATGGGGGCGAAGTAAATTATACTTCATGTCACTTCGCCATTCAGTATCAATAAACATCCCAAAAATATCAAAAGGGCCTTTACGCCATGGCATCATCATTTTTGCAACTCGATGCAAATTTTCCATATCAATATTTTGAGTTTTATCATGATGAGTTTTTAATGTATAAATATCACCATTTTCAATACTACAATCAATATATTCTAAACTCTCAAGCGCTTCACGAAGTGGTCTAATATTTTTCCACGTCATCCATTTTTTACGTTCTTCTCTAACTACTTCTAAATCCATATACTTTTATTCTACTTTTTAACTGATTTAATGAGCATATTCAATTGCTCGTGATTCACGAATCACATTAACTTTAATATCACCTGGATAATTTACACTATCGTGAATCTCTTTTGCTATCTCTTTTGCTAATAAAACTGATTCGTCATCATTAACTAAGACCGCATTAACAATAACACGAAGTTCACGTCCGGCATTAATAGCATACGCTTGATTCACACCCTCTTTGGTTGATGCGATCTCTTCAATATCGTGCATACGCTTAATATAACTTTCAAGAACTTCGCGACGCGCTCCGGGACGTGCAGCCGAAAGAGCATCAGCAGCACACACTGCGGCACACTCAATACTTTTTATCTCTTCATGACCATGATGGGCATAAATAGCATTTATTATGACTTCATCTTCATGATAACGACGGCATACATCAACACCTAAATCAACATGGTTACCTTCAATATCGTGAGTCAAAGACTTACCAATATCATGTAAAAGCCCTGCTCTACGAGCCAAAATAGGATCAGCTCCCATTTCAGATGCCATAATACCTGCCATATGTGCAACTTCTAAAGTATGCGCTAATGCATTTTGTCCATAACTCGCTCTAAAACGAAGTTTTCCAAGTAACGTGGTCAATTCAGGATGCATATTACTGATACCTAAATCAAAAAGTACTTGTTCTCCTTCATGTAGTGTACTCTCTTCAAACTCTTCACACACTTTTTTGTAAATTTCTTCAATTCTAGCCGGTTGAATACGACCATCTTCTAAAAGAAGATTTATAGTTTTCGTAGCAATTGCACGACGGTAAAGGTTAAAACTACTCACTACAATTTCATTAGGAGTTTCATCAATAATAATATCTACTCCTAAAAGAGAGGCAAGTGTTTTAATATTTCGTCCCTCTTTACCAATAATGCGACCTTTAAGTTCATCATCATTAAGATAAATAGTACTAATAAGACGTTCACTTGCAAACTCTCCAGCAAAGCGTGATGTCGCTTGAGCTAAAATATAGTTCGCTTTTTTACGTAATTCACTTTTTGATTCACTCTCTGCACGTCGAACCGCATGAGCCAATTCTGCACGAGACTGTTCTTTTACCTGTTCAATTAAAAAATTTCTAGCTTCCTCTGTGGTAAATCCAGCACCTTCTTGAACAATTTTAATAGCGTCATTAAGACGATTTTGATACTCTTTTTTTAGCGTCTCTAAACGCTTTTCATTACGACTTAAATCTAGGGACCTAGATTCCAGACGTTTTAATTCACTTGATATCTCTTTACGCTCTTTTTCAGTAAAACGCGTAAAATCCTGCTCTTTTTTATAGATAGATTTTTCACGATTTAAGAGATCCTTTTTTGCTAAATCACTTGCTTCGTTGTAACGAACTTGTGCTTCTTTCTCAAGTTCTTCAACTTTTTGAGTGGTTTTATGAAGCATTTTTTGTGCTTCTTTTTCAATCACATTTGCTTTAGATTTTGCCTGATCAACATAAATAAGATAACGAGAACTACTTAATTTTTTTGCAACTAAAAAACCAATAATTGCACTAACTAATGCAATTATTCCGTTTAAAAGTAATTCGTTTATCATTCTTTTTCCTCACTACACTATATAACCGCGTTGGAGTGAGTAGATAGTCAGCTGTAATATCATAAAAATCAGTAATAATTTCTTTAGAATAACAGAATTTATATTGTATAAATATTTTTTTTGGTGCATACTGTAATCTATCGAAAAAGCGATCATACATCCCTTTTCCATAACCAATACGTCTTCCTGTACTATCTACTCCTACAATAGGAACTATAGCGAGATCAATTTTTTTTAATAACTTTGTACTTCCCTTAGGCTCAAAAATTCCAAATTTTTTACGCTCAAGCGGAAGCCTAAATAGTACCATTTTGAAACTGTCTTTTTCCATAAATGGAAGATATATATCTGATTTTTTTCGCAACTGATTCAGAGTTGTTTTTATGTCACCTTCTCGTGCTAATGGATAATAGAACAGTATGGTTTTAGCCCCAAGTTTCTTAATTAATTTTTGTAATTTTAAATTGAGTAATTTCTGTTTTGCATATGATGGTGTTTTAAAACTTTTTTGTAGAGATTTTAGACATTTGCTACGGAATTCTTCTTTACTTTGGGACATGATACTTTACTTTATTTTGATATAATTCTATTTAATGTTCTTGTAAAATATTACAATAAAAAAATAAACTTAAGGCCTATCATGATAAATATAAATTTTAAAAGCGGATTAATTACTTCTTCACTATTTTTAGCACTTCTTTTTACAGGGTGTGATAAAACTTCCCAAGATAATGTAGACAATGTGTCACAAGTAAATTCTATGGTAGTAGACAACAACTTTCATCTTACTGACTTAAAAGGTAATTCTTACACAATTGTTAAAAGCAATGTTAATGGTGTTAATGGCTTTGTGGTTAAAGAGCATCCTAATAAAATAATAATTTTTGATATTTTTGCAACATGGTGTCCACCGTGTCAACAAGAAGCCGTTCATTTAAGTAACTTACAAAAAAAATATAATGATGACTTGCTTATTCTTGGAGTTACCATCGAAGATGACATTGTAAATTCAAAACTTGCAAACTTTGCTAAACAGTATCACGCAGACTATCCATTAGTTAATTCCAAAGATAATCAAAAAACAGTACACGCTGTTGCTAGTGCTACTAAAGTAGGTTCACAATTCCCTATTCCTTTAATGGTTATGTATAAAGATGGAAAATATATAACACACTACGTTGGAGCGACACCACAAGAGATGATTGACAGTGATATTTCTCGTCTTTTAAAAGAAGCTAAATAGTGTTTGGATTTATAAAAAAAGGACTTCAAAAAACTGTTGAAGCCATTAAAAGTGTTGCTCCTAAAAAAAAGGTAAAAATACTTAAAGAAGATTTGGAAGAGATATTACTTGAAGCTGATGTTGAGTATCAACTAGTTGAGATTATTATGCGTGAGCTGTACCAAGATGAAGTCACACGAGAACAGTTAGAGTCCAAACTTCTAACTACTTTAGCCTATTCAGACGCTCCAAAAATTGATCCACTAAATATTCCTGTTTATCCTCATATTGACCTTATTGTTGGTGTGAACGGGGCAGGCAAAACAACAACAATTTCAAAACTTGCAAAGCATTATCAAAATGATAATCACAAAGTACTTCTTGGTGCATCAGATACTTTTAGAGCAGCTGCAATTGAACAATTAACACTTTGGGCGGAACGTTTAAATATTCCTATTGTTTCATCACGTCAAGGACATGACCCTTCCGCTGTTGCTTTTGATGCCATTGCTTCAGCAAAAGCCAAAAACATTGAACATGTAATTATTGATACAGCAGGACGATTACATACTCAAAAAAATCTTTCTGAAGAACTCAAAAAAATAGTTCGTATATGTGATAAGGCACATAGTGGTGCACCTCATAGAAAAATATTAATTCTTGATGGAACGCAAGGAAATTCGGCAATTAATCAGGCTAAAGCCTTCAATGATATGATAGGAATTGATGGTATTATTATTACAAAACTTGATGGAACTGCAAAAGGGGGTTCAATCTTTTCAATTGCCCATGCACTTCGTCTTCCCATTTTATATATTGGTGTCGGGGAGCAACCTGAGGATTTAGTTCCTTTTGACAAATATGAATTTGTTGATGGGTTACTCGATGCTATTTTTATAAATGAAGAAGATTCAAAATAACTTTGCAATAACTTCTTCATTAAATATGACATTCTGTCATATTTAAAACTTCAAACTTCTATCATGATAAACTACAAAGAGAAAATTAAAAGGCATACATCATTATGGCAAAAAAGAAAAAAATAATTTTTGAGTGTCAACATTGTGGCTTTACAACACCTAAATGGATGGGTAAATGTACAAATTGTGGTGCCTGGGACTCTCTTGTTGAATTAAATGAGCAACAACAAGAAATTATTAAATTAACATCATCAGTATCTTCAAAGGCCAAAGCACAACGAATAACTGATGTTGAACATGATGTCATTAGTCGCTATACCTGTGGTGATAATGAACTCGATATAGTACTAGGAGGAGGAATTGTTCCCGGATCACTTACTTTAATTGGAGGAAGTCCTGGTGTTGGTAAATCAACACTTTTACTTAAAATTGGCTCCAATATTGCAGCACAAAACAAAAATGTACTATATGTTACAGGAGAAGAGAGTGAGGGTCAAATAAAATTAAGAGCTGATCGTCTTAGCGCAAATAATGAGAACCTCTACCTCTTAAATGAAATACGCTTTGAGCAAGTTTTAGTTGAACTACAAGAACGCGATTACAAATTTATTATAATCGATTCAATTCAAACACTTTACTCAGAAGCCATCACTTCAGCACCAGGTTCTGTTACTCAAGTACGCCAAATTACGTTTGATTTAATGAGACTCGCTAAAGAGCGTGAAATAGCTATTTTTATAATAGGACACATTACTAAAGAGGGTTCCATTGCAGGACCACGTATTTTAGAACATATGGTAGATACTGTTTTATACTTTGAAGGTGATAGTTCCCAAGAGCTTCGTATTTTACGTGGATTTAAAAATAGATTTGGACCTACAAGTGAAATTGGTGTATTTGAAATGCGACAAGAGGGGCTGGTTTCTGCAACTGACATTTCATCACGTTTTTTTAATAGAAATAGTGAACAACCTGGTTCTGCATTAACAGTAATTATGGAAGGGTCTCGTCCTATAATTTTAGAGGTTCAAGCCCTAGTTTCAGATTCACATACACCAAATTCAAAAAGACAAGCAACAGGTTTTGATAATAATCGGCTTAATATGCTTTTAGCCCTTTTAGAAAGAAAACTAGAAATTCCGTTAAATCAATACGATGTTTTTGTCAATATTACAGGTGGAATCAAAGTAAATGAAACTGCTGCTGACTTGGCTGTTCTAGCTGCAATTTTAAGTAGTTTTAGAAATAGAGCTATCTCTAAAGAGACAATTTTTATTGGGGAAGTATCACTTGTAGGGGACATTAGAGAAGTATTTCAAATGGATATTCGAATTAAAGAAGCACAACTTCAAAAACTCACTAAAGTTTTATTGGCAAAAAAACCTATTTCAAATCCAAAAATAAAATGTTTCGAGATTAAAGAAGTAACACAACTGTTAGAGTGGTTTTAAAACTACTTTATGTAAAAGTCTAGAGGTACAGTGAACAGAGTCACTATACCTCTAGATTGATTAATTTTATACGTCGTCTTCTAAATCTGCACCTTCGCGCATAGCACGAATCTCTTCTAGAATTTCTGTTGCTTCTTCTTCATCTAATTCATTACTTTCAATGTCTTCCAAAATTTCTTTAAAACCTTGAAAAAGTTCTTGAAGTTCTTTATAATCCTCTTTATCGTCCATAGTCGCTTTTTTGTTATCAGCTATTTGTTCCATAAACTCATCTAAAATTCCTTCTAACTCGGGAATTAATTCATCTACTAGAAGTTTCTGTAATTCTGTAATACTACTCATATCTTTCCTTTTTATGCTCTTATTAAAATATTTCACCATTTTACTAAAAAAGTACTTATGAAAACCTCTTTATTTACACATACTATTGGTTGATATTAACTTTGGTGCCCACTCAATCCAATTTACTTCAGGTTTATTATAAAGTTTATACACTTGCATCTCTTGTCCTTGTTTACTTTTTATATCTGGAGTTACTAGAATAACACCTCCTGAGACAATTGTACTCATTGTTTCTGTCTTTATTTTAAGTCCGGATAAATCAAAGTTCATACCAATGCCACCTGCATGATAGAACTTTGATCCATTCTGAACTAAGTGTTCAAAACAAGGTTCAATATATACTAAAATATCAATTGCACTTGCATCGGGCTTTAATTCAAGTTCTTCAACATTTCCTATAATAAATTGACGATAATAAAGTGGAGAATTTACTTTTAAACTACTCATTTTGGATGCTTCTAAAACTAAGCGAAGTCCTCTTTTATTCAGACTGGCAGCAGGTTTTGTTTGTTGAATTATGAAATGATTTTGTTGTTCTTCACTGTTACCAGGTAAGATTGCAATAAAAGCGCCAGATATAATAGCTGCACTATTTTTTACACCCGATAAATTTAGTGAAAAATTATCTACCCACAAACGTGAATCTGTTACAAAGTATTTCATATATTTTTTTTCTATTTGTGCTGTTACTTTAATATTACTATTTACATCTAAAAATAAATCTGTCACTTTCCCTATAGTCATACTTTTATAAGTAATTTGAGAACCAATTTTTATATCATTTTTTTCTTTCATCATGATACTTATTTGAGTGGTATTAACTTCAGATTGAGCATAGGAAGCATAAAGTTGAAAAAACTTTGAATTATCAAATTTATGCTTAAGAGAAATTTCATTTTTTGTAATAAAACTTATTCCACCACTTAATATTGTTTGTAAAGACTCTGTCTTAATTTCCATATTTGGAAAGTTCATTTTTAAAGAGACACCACTACTATTAAAAAATACGGTAGAATCATTGACAAAAGATTTATAGGATTTTTCAATAAATGCCTTAATTATAAATTCTTTATCATAATACGAGTAAGCAACTATTTTTCCTACTTTCATCTGTTTAAAATAAATAGGTGATCCTTTTTTAATTGAACCTAATGTTGCTGAAGTTAACGTTATAAATAGACCATCAGAATTTAAATATTCTTGTTCATTTAATAACTTTTTATCATGATGAAGTAAAAAATTATTTTTACTACTTTTTACTTTAAAATCAATAGTTTTGAATGTTATTCCACCACTTAACATTCCTTTTATGGAAGGAACACTAACACTTATTCCATCAAAATTGACCTCAGACTCTAATGCATTTTGCATATAAAATATGGTGCTATCATTAACAAGTGATATATATTTTTCGTTTATTGATATTTTTATATTAACATGCTTATTATCTTTATCTAAATTCACACTATCTACAAAACCTACTTCAATATCATGATAAAAAACAAGGACACCTTCTTTTAATGATTTAGCATCTTCACTTTTAAGTGTGAAATATTTTCCCATTTTTTTCGGTTCTTCAGTATGAAGTTTGAAATAATCATTTACTTTTTCATTTTTATCTTTTTCAAAAGTAATATAATTCCCTCTGACAATAGCATCTAACCCTTTTATTTCATCTAATCCTAATTTTGGTTCAACAATCCAAAAATAAGCCCCTTCTATAATTAATTCTTTAAAATAAGGTTTGAATCGTATTTTAAAATGAGTCTCATCTTTTTTTGGAAAATATGTTATATCAACTACATTACCTGCTTCTATTCCTTTATAATAGATATGTGTTTGTGCAGGGTGCATTTTATACCCCTTCTCACCTACTAAAGTAATAATATTACTGTCTAAAAGAGCATCATCTTTTGAATTATAAAGCTTATAACTTTTATCTTTTTCTCGTGGTTCTAAATCATCAACTGCTCCATTATGTGATGGAGTATCAAAGGAAATTCCTCCTGTGATTAAAGTAGCAAGAGAATCAATTTTCATATTTATTCCTGCTAAGGAAGCTTGAAACTCAATAGCACTTAACTTATAAAAGTAGGTATTGTTACGTACCAAATGAATATAGTTTTTATCAATTTGAACGATATACTCAACACCATCACTACTTAAGTAGTGATCAACAACTGTTCCAACAACAATTTTGTTATATAAAATAGCAGAGCCATCACTTATGTCAGCTTGTTGCGCAGAAAGTTTAATATAGTCATCTGAGTTGATTTTAACTTTAGGCCGTTTATCTAAAGCATTAAATTTAAATTGATAAGGAAAGTTTTTCATCTCATCTATATTCGTTGCATCAGTGATAACTTCAATATAAGAACCACTTAAAATTGTTCCTAATCCCTCAATTTTTGTTAAAGAAATTTTTGGTTCAACTTTAATGAATTTAGTATGAGAACGTGCAATATAAGGATATGCTGAGCTATCAACCATTATAGTAACGTTTATTTTCGAAAGGTCGTCTGGATCTGCATATATACTGTTAACTCGCCCTACTCTAACACCTTTGTACATCAAAGCTGTTTTGTCAACAACAAACCCTGTTCCACTTTTAAAGGTAACTACAATTTCTTGTCCTTTTTCTGAATAATATTTATTAATCATCCAAAGTGCCAAAATCATAGATACAATAGGAATTATCCAAACAATATAAATGCTCTTTTTTCTTTTTTTTATAACTTGCTGAGACATTGTTATCCTAGTAGTTTAATATAACAACTATTATACTATTTTATTATGAGCTAATATATATATCTTATTAAACTATCAGTTGAATTGATTTATAATGTTTATATATGAGTCTATAGTATTTAAAAAATAGGAGTTATCAATGAATATTTCATCAAACGTTTCGTCACTTATGGCTAATAACACCTTTGCAAACAATAATGCTCACAATATTGCTAATGTAAATACTGATAATTTCATACCAACGGATACACGTATTGTTGATGGTGGTAATGGAGCGATAACAGCGTCATCACCAAAAGCAGATAATCAAAATAGTACAAGTATAACGTTTGCACCAAGCCAAACTGATTTAGCAGTTGAACTAACAGATCAAGTACAAATTGAAGCTATTAATGAAGTAAATATTAATGCTATTCGTACAAAAGATGAAATGCTTGGTACACTTTTAGATTTAAAAGTGTAATATTTTTTACTAACTTAATTGATTTTTTAATTTTTCTACTATATCTTTAATCTCGCTATTATAAATTTTTTCTATTATTTCTATCATTTTAGTTGGTGATGTAACCAATGGAATATCAATAGAACTCAAAATTGTTAATACTTCATTACTAACTTCAATATTATAGTTTTTAAAAAATGCTTTTAATGCTAATTTTTTTGCTTGTTGTTCAATAAAACTACTCTCATTTGAAGTTGTTAAATTTTTTATTTTATCAATTAAATCTTTATAAACATCATTTTTTTGAGACTCCAAGAGAATAACAATATCATTTAAAGAACTAACAGATTCAAAATTAAGTTGTGCTAAATTTTGAGTTAATGTATCATCAATTACTATTCCACTTAATGCAAGAAGTGAAATAATACTCTGGGTATCAGTTGTGACTATTTTGGTATCACTACTCAAACCAGTTAAAATTGTTTTACCTAATTCCGTTATTTTTTCTTGTAACCCAGAATCTAATATGCCTTTTGCACTTTCAATAGCAGCTTCAATTGCGCTACTAGTTTCTGAACC
>Ga0233442_1002032_pt1 | contig 14088 bp, 16 predicted proteins | sample SI_123_September_3_FD_182789 | JGI IMG/M metagenome (GOLD analysis project Ga0233442, IMG submission 182789) | Seawater microbial communities from Saanich Inlet, British Columbia, Canada - SI_123_September2016_150_MG | ecosystem: Environmental > Aquatic > Marine > Inlet | place: Canada: British... | reverse complement strand
AGTAATAAATTCACTTTTTAATTCATGATTAGTAATAGTGAGTAAAACAGATCCCATTTTGGCATAAGAAAATGGAAGAGCAGGGTGTTTATAGTCCGCATTGTCAACTTTAGCAGAAGACCCTATGACATTGTATATAGTTCCATCATGCTGAGTTTTATCATGATACTTTTTATAATTATGATTAGAGTTCTGAACTAAGTGTGTGTGTTCATTAAAGTGTGACGAGTCTTGATAATGTTTGTGCATTAATTTTGAACGTTCATAACCGTGGGAGTGTCCTGAAAGTACTAAGTCGACACCATACTTTTCTAAAATTGGAAGTATCTCTTGCCGTACTTCTACTAAACGACCACCACTGTCTGAGGTTTTGTCTGAGTTATGAGAGCCATCAGTATAAGGAGGGTGATGAAAAGCGACTACAATCCATTGTTGAGATACTTGTGCTAAATCTTTTTCTAACCATTTTGCCATAGCGGCATTTGCACCTAAGTTTTCACTTTGAGAATCAAGCATTACTAGGTGTAAGTTTCCACTATCAATAGCATAAAACTTTTCACTACCTGATGCAACACCACCTGATTCAGCGTTTGTTGGAAATTCAAAGATATTATAAAATGCTAAACGTCTCGCATCATGATTTCCATTTATTGCCCAGGGTACAAGATACTTTACAACCTCTTTATAAGGTTCAAACATATTTTTATTGTACTGTTCTTGGGTTCCACTTCGGTAAGCATTATCACCTAATAAAAGCCATAAATTAAGCTTGTTATTTTTTAAATATCCTAATGCTTCATTATAAACTTTAGTTTGATCTTTTCCTCGTTTTCCTGAGTCACCAAACACTAAAATTCTTTGTGTAGCATCTTTTTTTATTGAAAGTGTTGAAAAGTAGCGATGAGAATTATCTATCTCTAAAGAGTCTGATAACACAGAGTAGTTATAAGAGGTATCAGGTTTTAAATTATCTATTTGAATACGGTGTATTTTAGTAGCACGGGTATCACAAATTTTTCTATCATGATAAAGAGTATTGTTCTTTGTGTAAGTAACACAGCCAATTTCTTTTTTAGGCGTTTGCCACTTTAAAACAATAGAGTTTGTTGTTTGCATCTGTAAATAGGGCATACGCTCGACAAAAGCATAACTATCATACATTACAACGCTATATCGACCAACGGCATATATGGCAACTAAAGTTAAAAGAGTGAGGGCTATTTTTTTAATTATTTTCATAATGAAATTGTAGCTAATTAACTTTTATTTTGAGGTACATTCCTGTTGGCTAAAGATGTTGGATACTCTCTTTGTTGGCATAAGTCTTCCGCATACTGAGTGATATCATTACTTAATATATTTTCTATGTGGTAGAAGTCTCTTTTTCCATATTGTGTAGTATTTAGAAAGTTTAGTTTTACAAACTCTTTAGTAATTAAATCTATCATGGTTAAAACGGAAGAGGCTTTTACAATTTCGCAACGTGCGTAACGCTCTTTTTCGAAAGAGACGTCAGTTGCTCGTAGCGTTGAATCATTTCCGGGAATTTGTTGTGCTCCGTAAAGTGGTTTTGAAGCAACATCAGAATTTTTAAAAGAGGGAATAAAGTTTGAGAGGTGATTGATGGCGAGTTCAGTACGCTTGTGCGCATCTTTGTTGTTCCAATTTTTGTCAATTTTGTCAATAAAGCGGTAGTGTAGTTGTGGTTGCGCACTTAAGGTTGAGTTTTTTACTAAGCCATCATTAAAAAGAGTAATATCTTTAGTCATACCGTGAAGTTGAAAGTATCCACCGGGATAGGGTGTAAATTGTGCCATACCGTTAGGAGTTCCACGCTCTCCAAAAAAGATAACTTCAGGCCAGATAGTATTGTTTGAGTCCCATTTAGTGACATAAGCCGCTTTAAATTCAACTAAACGTTCTTTGGAATAACCAATCATGTCATCTAAAGCACCACTTCGAAATCCTGCGGCATTAATTAAGTAGTCAAAGTTACTCTGTTTTTGAACATTATCATGATGATATTCAATATCCCAAGAGTGTCCATTTTTTTCTATATGGGTAACTTCTGTATTTAATAGAATTTCAGAATTTTCTATCTTATCTAAAGCAAGTGTTACTGTGGATGCAATACAAAACATATTTAGGCCATACTCTTGAACAATAATAAGTGGGAACTTTACTTTGTTTAAGTCAATGTTCTTGGCGACAGGAATCATCCATTCATCAAGTGTTGAGGGAACTTTTGATGTTTGCTCTTTTTGTAAGGCTTCTACTTCTTCACGTTCAAAAATTTTAAAGTAGTGAGAACTTTTACCCAAAACTTCATTATGTTTATCATGATTAATTAATTTTTGATACTCTTGTTGCAATAGTGACAAGCGTCTGTATAAATCTTGTGGTTTTCCACTGTCTGTTGTCGGAACGGCGATAACCGTAGGACGATAGTCAATAGCATGAGGATAAAATCGCAACAGTTCAATTGACTCTTTTAATAGAGTAATACACTGTGTATCAGATATCTCACGATATAAATTTCCTCCAGCATGAAGATGACACATAGGAGGGCCATTGACTAAACTAGCTCCTTTTTCAAAAAGCGTAACGTTTAATCCAATTTCACTAAAATACAGTGCTGCAGAACTTCCTGCAATTCCTCCACCAATTATGGCAATTTTGGCATCACTTTTTGAGCTCATTACTTTAATATATCCGAAATATGTGAAAAGTTATTTACTATAAAAGTAGGTTTATAGGTAGAAATACTTTCTCCGTAGTTATAACCATAAGTGACACCTATACTGTGCATATTACAATTGTTTGCAGCGACGATGTCATTTTTAGAATCACCTATCATGATAGCTTGTGAAACATTGATATTATATGCTTCACAGATATGCAATAATGGCAGAGGTGAAGGTTTTTTCTCTTTTAGACTATCTGCACCTAATGTTAAAGAAAAAAAGTGATTAATATTGAGACCCTTTAAAATAGGTTCTACAAAATCGTAAGGCTTATTTGTAACAATTGTTAAAATATAACCATACTCTTTTAATTTTTTTAGTGTTGTAGCGACACCTTTATACATGACAGTTTGTACAGATAAATTATTTTTGTAAAAATTAAGGAAAATTTCTAAAGCACTATCGAATAGTTGAATATCAAGTGTATTACTAATAGTACTGCAACCACTTAGCGCACGTTTAACTAGCGTTTGAGCGCCATTGCCAACCCATTCACGAATGATATCTTCACTGAAAATATCATGGTTAAGTTCTGTTAACATGAAGTTAACTGCTAAGGCTAAATCAGGAACACTATCAATGAGTGTCCCGTCTAAATCAAATATAATGACTTTTTTATCTCTGAATTCCAAATTATTACCTCTAAAAAATGTTCAGAATTATAGTAAAATACAACTTTAAAATTATAGGGATTATCATGATAAAGCAAGCATTTAAAAAAATTAGTGTTACCGAGTGGACTTTAATGGCTATGGCATCACTAACGTTTATATTTTTTAACCAAATTGATTATTTAATCAGTGATATGTTTTACAATGTAGAAGAGGGCTTTTTTTACAAAGGTTCGATAGTAGAATCCTTTTTATACAAATCAGTACGATTTGCTCTTATTATTTCGTACGTAATTGTTATCGGATTATGGATATACAATCGTATGAAATCAAAAAATATTCTAAATATTAATGGTAAAAAAACACTCTTTTTAGTTTTAGTTTTAGCCATAGGTTCAGGATTAATTGTTAACGCTATTTTAAAAGAAAATTGGGGTAGAGCACGACCAATTGAAGTTCAACACTATGGTGGAACTAAAACATTTACTCCTGCATTTGTTTTGAGTGATCAAAAAGGAAACTCTTTTAGTTCAGGTCATGCTTCAGCAGCTTTTGTTTTTATGGCATTTGCAATGTTAGCAACACAAAGACGACAATTTTGGATGGGTTTGGCATTAGGGTATGGCTTTTTAGTAGGATTAGCACGAATAGTTGCGGGAGGGCACTTTTTTAGTGATACCTTGGTCTCTTTTTTTATTATTTACATTACGGCAATTGTTTTACATAGTATTCTAAAAATAGAAGAGTGAGGTAAGTGATAGAGTCAACTTGACAGGTGTAACCTTTTTGAATATTAATACCCCATTTTTATTTCATTTTAGTGTTATGCATATATCTGTAGTTTATTTTGATATTATATTTTATTAAATTTTATACTAGGTTTTATTATGAAAATATTTGTTAGTTTAGCTTCATATTGTGATGAATTATTACTGTTTACAATTAAAGATTGTATTTCAAAAGCATCAAATCCTCAAAACATATATTTTGGTGTTGTTGATCAAAATGAGGCTTCTCAAAAAGAAAAACTTGACACATTAAACCTTGGCAATCAAATTCGTTATGTTTATGTTAATAACTTAGAAACATACGGTGTTTGTTGGGCAAGAAGTATTGCCTTTTCATTGTGGGACGATGAAGAGTATTTATTACAAGTTGACTCTCACACACTTTTTGAGCAAAGTTGGGACAGCGTTTTAATTGCACAACACAAAAAACTTAAAGAAACATCAAAAAAACCAATAATTACAACGTATCCGTATGGATTTGAATTTGATGAAAATAATAATCCAACTTTCAAACCTCAATCTACAAAGTATGTTTTAGTGTTACGACCAAAAACAGAACTTGAAAAAGATGATGCAGTATTGCGTTTTCATGCAACTCATCAATTAAGTGAAAACCCTGTACTTGGCTGTCACATAGCAGCAGGCTTTATATTTACGAGTTCTGACTTCATACAAGAAGTACCTTATGATCCTTTTTTATACTTTCACGGAGAGGAACAGAGTTTAGCCATTAGAGCCTATACACGAGGATGGGATATATATCACCCTAATGTTATTCCTGTTCATCATCTTTATAAACAGATAAATGCAGACCACTTGACTCATCATTGGCATAAAACTGTTGAAGATAAGCGTGCGTTAGGTGCTACTTACTTAAGGCAAAGAGCCCGTAATAAGGTAACACGTCTTTTGTATGGAGATGGTATGATTAACACTCCTTATGGATTGGGGAGTGAAAGAACAATGGATGAATATATAAAATTTAGTGGTATTGATTATAAAAACAGAACAATTACTAATAAGGTATAAATAGTTTATATGGTTTTATAAGTAAAATAAAAGTACAATGCGAAGTTTTTAACAAAAATATTTAAAATTTTTAGAGGTTTATAATGGATTTGTCGACAGTCATTGGTATTGTATTAATTATGGCACTACTTCTAGGTGCAATGTCTTTGGGGGTTGGAGTTGGTGCCTACATAGATATTCCATCTGTACTGATTGTAATCGGGGGGTCTATTGGAGCATTAATGGTATCTTTTAAAGGTGCTCAGATGAAAAATTTTGCAAAAATTTTCATGATAGCTATTAAACCTCCACTTACTGATGTACAAGCTCTGATTGTACGTCTTGTCGAATATGCAACTAAAGCACGTCGTGATGGTATATTAGCACTTGAAACAGATGCCAATGGCGAAGAGAATGAGTTTCTTAAAAAAGGGCTTTCCATGGCAGTTGATGGAAGTGAACCCGAATTAATTCGCGAACTTTTAGAGTTAGAATCAGAACAAACGCTGTCACGTCATTTAGGAAATTCAGCAATTTTCAATCAGTGGGCTGGCCTTGCTGGTGCAATGGGAATGGTTGGAACACTAATTGGTCTTGTTGCGATGCTTTTAAATATGGCCGATCCTTCTGCAATTGGTCCGTCGATGGCGGTTGCACTCCTAACTACTATGTATGGTGCGATGATTGGTAATATTTTTGGAGCACCAATTTCAAATAAACTAAATATTCGTAGTGCTGAAGAAGCGTTAGTACAAAATATGATTATTGAAGGTATTATGTCAATTCAAGCGGGTGATAATCCACGTACTTTAGAAGGTAAATTATTAAGCTTCTTATCTCCTGGTGAACGTGTTAGTCAGTGGGATGACTAAAATGTCATGTTTAAAAAAAGTGAATTAAAGTATGGGTAAAAAAAAGTGTCCTGAGTGTGAAGAGTGTCTTCCCGCTTGGCTAGCAGCATTTGGAGACTTAATGAGTCTTCTTCTGTGCTTTTTTGTACTTCTGCTTTCCATGTCAAGTATGGATGCTAAAAAGATTTCTGAAGCAATTGGTTCCCTTTCGGGTGCAATGAGTGTTTTAGAAGGTGGTACAAAAACTGAAATCTCCAAACGGCGTATTCAAGAATCAACACCTATTGAGTCGCAAGATGAATCATCTGAGGCAGTTAATAAAGTAACTGCTGCGATTTCTGATACCAACGAGATGCAAGAAAAGGGTCAAGGTCCTTCTGTTTCACTTGAAGAATCTCAAGATGGATTTATTATTCAACTTCCTGCGGCACTGTTGTTTAAAGCAGGAAGTGCTACTATTGAAAATGAGGATGCCTTACTATTTTTAAAACGTATTGCCCTTATTATTGACACATTACCTGCGAATGTTGAAGTAAGTGTTCGTGGTCATACAGACGATGGAAACCCAGGTAAAAATAGTCCTTTTAAAGATAACTGGGAACTTTCAACTGCCCGTGCAATATCAGTTTTGCAAGAGTTGATTGTAGATGGTGTTAAAGCAGAACGTATGCATGCAGCAGGTTTTGCTCAATACCGACCTTTAGGAACGAATGCAACTAAAAAAGGTCGTGAGAAAAATCGTCGTGTAGAGATTCACTTTCAAGGTGCAAAAAGTGAGCAAGAGGCTAAAGTTTCTCAATCGGTACTTCAAAGTCAATAGATGAAGAAACTTGGATTTTTACTTTTTCTCCTTAGTACTTTTTTTATCTCTTCCATTTATGCTGAAGGAATTACCGTTCCTACAGTTAACTTATCGTTAACCGCACCGGACTCTCCCAAGCAATTAGTTACTTCATTAAATGTTTTAATTTTATTAACACTGCTAACACTTGCCCCTGGTATGATTTTAGTAATGACAACGTTTACACGATTTGTTATTGTATTTGGTTTTTTACGTCAAGCCTTAGGAACTCAACAAGTACCTCCAACACAGGTGTTAGTTATGCTTGCTATGGTGTTAACACTTTTTATTATGGAACCTGTGGGTAAACAAGCCTACGAGCAAGGAATTAAGCCTTATATAGCTGAAAAAATTGGTTATGAAGAAGCATTTACAAAAGCAAGTGAGCCTTTTAAAATGTTTATGGTCCGTAATACAAGAGAGAAAGATTTAGCACTTTTTATTCGCATTCGTAAAATGGAAAATCCTAATAGTGTACAGGAAGTTCCTCTGACTATTGTAATTCCTGCTTTTGTAATAAGTGAGCTAAAAACCGCCTTTGAAATAGGCTTTTTACTCTTTTTACCTTTTTTAGTTATTGATATGGTTGTTGCTTCGATTTTAATGTCAATGGGTATGATGATGCTTCCTCCCGTTATGATTTCCTTGCCATTTAAGATACTCGTTTTTGTACTAGTTGATGGTTGGAATTTGTTGATTGGAAACTTGATAGCTTCAATTAAATAGAAGCTAAATATTTATCGAAAACAGAAGTTATGAAAAGAATTTTTTTTATGCTCTTGTATAAGCAGGACGTGTTTGAATTCTACTGTCAACATAACCTTTTCCAAGTGTAAAGTGATACATAGATTGAAAGAGATTATTTTTTAATCCTAGGATATCATGTACAGTGTCATCTAAAAAACAGCCTATTCCTGTTCCACTTAATCCTAGCGAAGTTGCTTCTAAATAAAGTTGTTGTCCAATAGCACCACATTCCCAATAAATCTCTTTATATTTGTGGGTACCATCATCGTGAAGTGTTTTAGAAAAATTACATAACATTCCTAATGAAAATGCACCATCACTTGCGATGTCTTGAGTACAACTGAGTGCTTTAGAACTTATTTTATAATCATTTTTTTCTAATAAATATAAATTTTTAAACGAAGTTTCACTCCATAAAAAAGTACTCTTTGTTTCAGTTTTTAAGCTCTCTTTATCGTTTTCATTACGAAGTAATAAGTAAAGTCCACTTTCAAGCTCTTTTACTCTATGCACAAAAATAACAAGATGTGCTAAATTATTTTGTGGTCTGTTATTGTTTGAAATACTATTTAAAATTGTATAAAACTGCTCCCGTGGTATAAAAGACTCTTTAGTGTCCATAACATGAATACTACGACGGTTTAAAATGACATCTTTAGACTCTTTAGTTCCTACTCTTTTAATTGATGTAAAATCATTATAAGGTTTAAAGTGTTTATCACTTCGTACCTGTTGTGTTGCGTCTTCAATTTGAGGAATAATGTCCCATGTATGCATTTGTGTACTTAGTTTGTTTGCAATTCCATCAAATTTCAGGGGAACATGTTGAAGCAAATTATTAAGATGATCTTTTTTGGAGTGTTTATTTGGAGTTATCATGATAAGAATATCAGGGCTTTCTGTTTCAAAAAAACGATCACTTTGGTTAAGTCCAAGTAGTGATGATAACTCAGTTTCACTAATACTTTCACAAACTGAAAGATTCCACCCAAGTAACTTTGCTGAAACATTTAATGCTTGTATGGCATGTCCGACATCAAGTTGGCTGTATCGGAATGCACGTTCTCCATATTTCCATACTTCACGCCATACAATACTTGAAAAAGCTACTAAAAATGAGCCTGTTTCCAATGTTTGAAAATAATCAGTCTGAAATGAAGCCAGTGTTTCAAGTTCATGATTTTTAGGGGAATAATGATAAACAGTAGTTTCACTATTGTCTAAAAATTGAGTTGGCATTATAAGATACGTTTCGGTTGGATGTAAATTCCCACTTGAAGCATTACATCTCACTGCCCAACTACTATCTCCAGAGTCTTTCCAAGCAGCAAGTCCCATGGAGAACTGTAAAAGTTGCGAGAGTGATTCAATTACTAATGGTGCCGTAGGAAGTACTTCATCTAACATAGAGTAGGGTGGTGTACTATTTTTCATAGCAATTGGCAGAGTAATTGTATTTGTCCCGTTATAAGTTCTAAATGGATCGGGTTGGTTACTCCAATCTAAATAACCTAAAGAGTTCGCATAGCGTAGTTGTGAGTGTTTTGTTGTCTCATGGTAATGTAGTACCGTTTGTAAATTTTTATTATATATATTTTTATTCATGCTGAAGTGTACTTTTTTATTCTTATATGTAACGCTTATTATTAATTTAAACTTTTATACTTAAGCACTTAAAAAGTAATTGAAAAAATATATTTTGCTCAGGTACAATACTTTAAAAAAATAATGGAAATTACTATCATGATAAATAAAGAAGCTATAAAAGGTGCCTTTTACGGTGCTATTGTTGGAGATGCATTATGTTTAGGTTCTCATTATGAATATGATGCGAAGAAAATATATGAAGCGTATGGAAATAAACCAATAGAAAAGTTTATGTCACCTGGTGAGATGATGGGTGGAGCAACACATGGTATTGGCTGGGGTGAACGAAATTATCATCCAGGTAAAAAAGCGGGTGGTACTACTGATTACGGAGATTATAATATTTTAGTATTAGAACATTTAGCGGCTATTAGTGATCCTAAAAGAGCTTTTGATGTTAAAGCACTTCTTCCTCATTGGATGAATCGTTTTGAAAACTCTTGGGGTTCATGGATATGTACCATGACTAAAGAGACATATGCTCAAGTAAAACAAAATATTGCTATTGAACATCTTGGTGGCATTTCTAATGCGATGGCGATTCGCCATGTTGGTGCATATGGATATTATGACACTGAAGAAGAAATTGTTGATGTGAGCAAAAAAAACGATGTTTACTCATAAAAATAAAGAAGCATTAGAAGGCGGTGAATTCTTTGCACGAGTTACCTATAGAGTGATTAATGGAGAACATCCTTCTAGTGCCATTGAAAATGTAGCTGTTAGTATGAGTAGTTTTATTCAAAACAAAGTCAAACAAGCAATTGCCAAAGTAGACGAGGTTACTGATGTCACATCCTCTTTAAGTCAAGAACAGTTCGCTGATGATTTAGCAATAGCATCAATGGCACGTTTATGGGATATTGGTCGTTCAGAACCAATTCGTGTTGGTAAAGCAAGTCCAACAGAAGGTACTTTACCCGGTTCTGTCTATTTTATATTAAAGTATTCTGATCATAAAGATGGATTGAACTTAGCACTGCAAGCTAATGCTATGGTGGGTGTGGATAATGCATCACGTTCTATTGCTATTGGCATGGTATTAGGTGCATTTAAAGGAGTTGGTTCAATACATAAAAAATGGTTGTTTGATTTAGAACAGTATGAGTATTGTGAAAAGTTATTAAACAAACTCCCACTATTAAAAAGTGAAAGTTAGCGCAAGAAACCAATATTTGATATTAGGTATTCATGTTTAGGGTTTCTCTTTTTTCTAAACAGAACCTTTCGAAAGAATTTTTTCATACACTCAATATCGGAATAAAATATTTTTTCTTAATAGTTTGACAAAAATGTTTTAAAATATTGGCTATAATATCTAAAAACTAGATGGAGATCATTATGGAATGTGAATTTGCAACGGTAAATAGTAATCCTCAAGAGATTAAAGAAATTTTTGAAAATGTAAAAACCATTGCTATTTTAGGTCTTTCTCCTAATGATTCAAAAGCAAGTCATCATGTTGCAGCATACCTAAAAGAAGTAGGTTTTAAAATTGTTCCTGTTTACCCAAAAGAAGAAGAAATTTTAGGTGAAAAAGTTTATCGCTCACTAGAAGAGATACCCTTTCACGTAGATATGGTAGATATTTTTCGTAAACCTCATGCTTTAGATGCTATTGCTGACGTCTGTATAAAACGTGGCGATGTTAAATATTTTTGGTCTCAAATAGGTTTAGTAAATAATGCAGCAGCTCAAAAAGCAGAAGATGCTGGTATGAAAGTGGTACAAAATCATTGTACTATGATAGAACATAGAAAATATTGTTAAATATAAATAATTATAAAAATATAGAGGACTATAGTAATGACACTACATGATATACACGAAGCAAAAAAACGTATTGAAGGCGTTGTTGTAAAAACTCCATTCTCTTTTGCTCCTGTTTTATCAAAAATGAGTGGTGCAAATGTCTATCTTAAAAAAGAGAACTTGCAGATGACAGGGGCTTTTAAGCTACGTGGTGCTTTTAGCTGTATATCTGCTTTAGATAAAGATAAACGTGCAAAGGGTGTCATTGCTGCTAGCGCAGGAAATCACGCACAAGGGGTTGCCTTTAGTGCACAGTACTTTGATACAAATGCTGTTATAGTCATGCCTGAATCGACACCACTTACAAAAGTAAATGGGGTAAGAAATTTTGGTGCAGAAGTGATTTTACACGGCACAAATTATGATGAAGCTTACGCCTTTGCTACAGGATATGCTCAAAAAGAGAAACTTTTCTTTGTTCATCCTTTTGAAGATGAAGAGGTCATTGCAGGACAAGGTACCGTCGCGTTAGAAATCTTTGAACAGTTAGAAGATAAATCTCTAGATATTATCCTTATACCTGTTGGGGGTGGTGGATTGATTTCTGGAATGGCACGAGCAATTAAAACCTTACACCCAACGATAAAAATTATTGGAGTGAGTGCTTTAGGGGCACCAGCACTTAAAAAATCATTTGATTTAAAGTCAGCAGTTGATAGTACTTCAGTACGAACTATTGCAGATGGTATAGCAGTTCGTGATACATCAACAAAGACATTAAATATGATGTTAGAAGATGTTGATGAGATGATTTGTGTTGATGATGAAGAGATTGCTAATGCAATACTTTTTTTACTTGAACGTCAAAAACTTGTAGTAGAAGGTGCTGGAGCAGTTGGTGTTGCTGCATTAATGCATAATAAACTTCAAGATATAGAAAATAAAAATATTGCGATTGTTTTGAGTGGTGGTAATGTTGACGTGACACTTTTAAATGTAATTATTGAAAAAGGTCTTATTAAATCTGCTCGTAAGATGAAGTTAACAGTAACTCTTATTGACAAACCTGGTTCTTTAGAAAAATTAACATCACTCCTTCGAGAGTTGAGTGCTAATATTGTCCATATAGCTTATGACAGAACTTCTATTAATCTTGATTACGGTGATGCTAATGTGACAATTGATTTAGAGACTAAAGGTGTTGAACATCAAAAACAAATTCGTGAGTTATTGGCATCACATGGGTATTTAAGCCCAAAGTCTTTATAAAGTAAAAATATGAGTACAATAAACAGTTTAATTACTATTATTGACAGTAACTCTGAAAGTTTACAAAGAGTTGCAAAAATGTATCATGATAATGAATTTGTAAATGTAAAAACATTTACATCGGTAGAAGATTTTTTTGAATTTCAGGTGCAAAGTCACTATATTATTGATATGATTGTTCTTCATGATAAACAAGAAGTTTTGAAGAACTATCAAGTCAATTAGTTCGTGAAAAATTAAATATTGCGGTGTTAGCAATTATTTCTGAAAAGAATTTTTCTCAAAATGTAATGAATGAGGTTGTCTCAGATTTTGTGTTAAAACCACTTCGTAAAGATGAACTTATTACTCGAAGTAGACGTCTTTTAAAATATAATATAAAAACAGAAGACAATTCTGATAGTGCTAGTGAGATGATATCTATGTTAGCACATCAATGGAGACAACCTCTCAATAGTGTAAGTGGTTCTACGGCTAACGTTGAAGTTGATGTTGCAACTGAACTTTTTGATGGACCATCACTTCAAAAACATTGTGACTTAGTTCAAAAAGAGATTGCTTATTTATCTAAAACCATTGATGATTTTAGATTTTATTTTACACCAACAGAAAAACAAGAGCTAAGTTCAATATCACATTTGGTAGAAAGTGCGGAATCTATTATTAGTATTGCTTTAGCGCAAAATAGAGTAACATTAATTGTAAATGAACCGATAATAGATATTGAATTGCTTTTTTATAGAAGCGAAATGATACAAGCAATTGTTAATATTTTACATAATGCACTAGATGAGTTAGTTGAGAGAAAAACTCATTCACCTTGTATATGGCTTGATACAAGTATGGATGAGAATGATATCTACATTAAAATACGTGATAATGCTGGTGGAATTGACCCAAAAATTGTAGAAAAAATATTTAATCCGTATTTTTCGACTAAAAAGAGAAAAAATGGTGGTGGATTAGGGCTTTTCGCCGTAAAAAATGTGATTAATCATCATGATGGTGAAATTAAAGTAACTAACGCAGAGTTTGGTGCTGAGTTTATAATAAAAATTAAAAAATAGAGGAAAAATATATGGGAACATTAAAAGAAAATACACAACGACTAATGGAGTTTTCTAAAAATATTAACGTACTATATGTTGAAGATGATGAGGGCGTTTGTGCTGGGCTTTGTGGGTTGTTAAACAAATTTTTTAAATCGGTTACTGAAGCTGAAGATGGTGCTATAGGTCTTGAACTTTATAAAAAATCTTTAGATAGTGACGCGATGTCATATGACTTAGTATAAAGTGATATTAGTATGCCAAACATGGATGGTATGCAGATGAGTTCAGAAGTAAAAAAATTAAATGATGAACAGTCTATTGTAATTATTTCTGCCCATAATGAAGTGAAGTATTTGATGGACTTAATTGATATTGGTATTGAAGCCTTTTTAATTAAACCTATACAGACTGAAAATCTTGTTAACACACTCTCTCGTGTTTCTCGTCATCTTAATGATACTTATTTATTAAAAGAGTATCAAAAGAAGATGGAAGACTCGTATTATGAGATGATGCAGCAAAAAGAAGCAGCAGAAAAAGCACTTAAAGAAAAAATTGAATGCCAAAACCAATCACTTGCTTTAAGTCATGCCGTTAAAACTATGGTTGAAGAAAAATTATTGAAGCAGTACCAGAAGAGATGGAATTTCTACTTAAAGAGTTTGAGTCTATCTCTGCTGCAGATTTTATTGAAAGCTATCCTGTGGACTTAGATATTTATAGTGATAAGTTAGAAGAGTTAGGCGAACAAATTGACTCTTTAGTTAATAAGTTTTTA